>SDBV01001696.1_pt1 | contig 33040 bp, 27 predicted proteins | sample 2277081 | NCBI WGS metagenome assembly SDBV01 (sample SAMN10402039, study PRJNA504765) | marine sediment metagenome | isolation source: marine sediment core GS10_PC15, 223 cmbsf | place: Arctic Ocean: Southern Knipovich Ridge | collected 2010 | reverse complement strand
GGAGAAAAAGAGATATGAAACCAAAGGTTTTAATTATTATGGGCAGTGATTCTGATTTACCTATAATGGAAATAGCAGAAAAAACCTTAAAGGAATTTAAAATACCCTGTGATATTACTGTTGCCTCCGCCCACAGAAGTCCCAAAAGGACAGTAAAACTGACAGTGGAAGCTGAAAAAAGGGGTATTGAAGTAATAATAGCAGGGGCGGGCAGCGCCGCACACCTTGCAGGTGTAATAGCCGCCCATACAATACTGCCTGTAATCGGTGTGCCAATTGCATCCTCTCCGCTTGAAGGTATTGACGCCCTGTTTTCAACAGTACAGATGCCGCCGGGTATTCCTGTAGCAACAATGGCAATAGGCAAGGCAGGGGCAAAAAATGCCGCAATCATGGCTGCCCAGATTTTATGCGGGAAAAATCCTAAAATAACAAAGACGCTCAGAGGTTATAAGACAAAGATGGCTAAGGATGTGCTTAAAAAGGCAAAGAAAATCGGAAAAAAATAAAACACTTTCCAGGATTTGCATGATTTTATACATGACGACTTATAAAATTGCGCATAATAAAAAAATTTCCCAAAGTCTGTTATGCTCCCGATGCTTCGGGATCCGGCATCCTTTTTGGAAGAAAGATTCTCGAAGCGAGTCTCCGCGTAGAGTCGCTTCGACCCGACAAGCCTGCCGGCAGGCAAGCGGGAATGACACAACATGCGCAATAATTTATGACGCTGTGTCTAAATTCCAGATGGGCAACAGCACGTAACGTGTATCTTAAAGGAGGATAAAAATGAAAAGAAGAAAAATAGCTGTTATTTTAGCATTATTGCTGCTTCCCCTGTTTATTGCGGGCTGCTCAGAGAAAAAAAGGCTTGCTGAGATAGAAAAAACACAGGAAGAAATTCTTGCAAAAATAACTGCCGTAGAAAAAAATCAGGAGAAAATCTTAAATCGCTTTAAACCCCAAAAAAGACCAACTGCTGATCTTAACAAGGTTCATAATATTCCAATTGGAATATCATCGATAAAGGGAAATAAAGATGCGCCTGTTACTGTTGTTGAGTTTTCTGATTTTCAGTGCCCTTACTGCGCAAGACTGCAACCTACGTTAAACGAGGTTTTAGAGGCCTACCCGGAAGAGGTCAAACTGGTCTACAAACATTTTCCGTTATCATCCCATGCACAGGCAAGAAATGCTGCCAAGGCCTCCCAGGCTGCAGAAGAGCAGGGCAAATTCTGGGAAATGCATGACCTCATTTTTGAGAATTACAGTACACTTAATGAGGAAAAATTCAAGGAATTTGCCGAAAAACTCGGATTAAATGTAAAACAGTTTGAGGCAGACTATAACAGCACCAAGTACGATAAACAGATACAAGAGGATATTGATATTGCAAAACGTGTTGGCGTACGGGGTACGCCCACATTATTCATGAACGGAAAAAAGATGGGAAAGAGGTCTTTCAATGACTTTAAGGAAACTATTGATACAATTTTAAATAAATAGGAGGCTCTAGCAAAAGTCTGAAAAAGAGAATTGTTTGTCATTCCCACCCCCGATTACGAAATTCGAGGGCAGGCTCCAGTGGGAATCCAGCCACAGTGGGATACCCCACGTGGTATCCTATATTTTAAATGGGTTACACAATACTCTGGATTCCCGCCTGCCTGCCGGTAGGCAGGTTTCCACGGGAATGACGACTATTGCAAGAAGCTCATATGAATTAAATAAATACAGAGACACAAGGGGGAAAAGAACAGTTAACTCCTTTTTTATCAATCTGATTTAATCAAGGTATTAAAATTTCTAAAAGCCTGTCCAGCTCATCAAGCGAATAATACTCGATCTCCAGTTTTCCACCTTTTTTCCCTTTATGCAACAGACGGACTTTTGTGCCAAGGCTCTGCCTGAGCTTATCCTCCAGAGATGCTATCTGGGGGTCTTTCCAGACATTAGATTTGGACACCACTGAAGCACGCGGGGACTGCACCCTCTTACTCAGTGCCTCTGCCTCTCTCACGCTCAAGCCTTGCTGTACTATCTTTCTTGCGGCACTAAGCTGTGATACCGCATCTTCTATCTGTAAAAGCGCCTTTGCATGTCCAATGTTTAAAGAGCCGACTGAAATCCATTTCTTAATCTCTGCAGGAAGTTTCAGTATCCTTAGATAATTGGTTACAGTTGCCCTGTCTTTTCCTGCCTTTCTGGATATCTCGTCATGTGTAAGGTTAAACTCTTTTATAAGCCTCTGGAATGCCCCTGCTGTTTCGAGAGGATTCAGGTCTTCCCTTTGAATATTCTCTATAAGTGCAAGTTCAAGCGTCTCTGCCGGGGTAACATCTTTTACAATAACAGGAAGTTTTGTAAGGCCGGCCATTTTAGCCGCTCTCCATCTTCTCTCCCCTGCGATTAATTTAAACCTGTTATCAGAGCTTTTTCTGACAATTACCGGCTGGATAATGCCCTTCTCTTTTATTGATAAAGCCAGCCCCTTAAGGGTATCGTCTTTAAAGACCCTTCTTGGCTGGTATTCATTTGGTACAATTGTATTGATGTCAAGTTCAAGTATTCCATCTGATTTTTTCTTATCCGGAATAAGGGCGTCAAGACCCTTGCCCAGTGCCGTTTTCATTATCTATTACCTCCTTTGCAAGCGCCAGATAACTCTGCGCCCCTTTTGAGCGAACATCATATAAAATTACAGGTTTCCCATAGCTGGGCGCCTCAGCCAGCGTAACATTTCTCGGAATCATTGTCTTAAAGACCTTATCTCCAAAATGCCGTTTTAGTTCAGCGGCTACCTGATTTGCAAGTACATTTCTCCCATCAAACATTGTAAGCAAAATTCCCTCTATGTCAAGCAATGAATTATAAGAATTTCTTACAATATTAAGGGTTTTCATCAAGGAGCCAATTCCCTCCAACGCATAATATTCACATTGCATCGGGACCAACAGGCTGTCAGCAGCAACCAGGGCATTAATGGTTAAAAGACTCAATGAAGGAGGACAGTCTATAAAAATAAAACCATATCGAGGTTTAACAGGTTCAAGGGCGCGCTTGAGAATTGCCTCTCTGCCCTCTTTGTCAATAAGCTCCAGTTCAGCCCCAATAAGGTCTATATTTGAAGGAATGACATCAAGATAATTAAGATTTGTTTTTCTGATTATATCCTCAATGCCTTTTTTACCGTTATATATGTCATAAAGACTCCCGTTAAGATTGTCTCTCTCTATGCCCAAACCGCTTGTTGAGTTTCCCTGCGGGTCTGTATCTATTAACAGGACATGTCTTTCAGCAGCAGCTAAAGAGGCAGATAGGTTAATAGCCGTTGTAGTTTTTCCAACCCCGCCTTTTTGATTGGCTATTGCTATTGTCTTACCCACTACGCCCATTCCTGAACATATTTAATTCCCATTTTGACGGCAAGTTCTGAATGGACCTGATTAAAAGTGGATTTCACGGCAATATTATGGCCGATAATATAATAAAACTTCAACCAAAAGTCTAAGGTATTTTTATTTCTCTGAGCGCTTTCTTCTGTTTTCTAACCAAATTCCTGTAGAATCCTGTTGAGTGTTCTATTGGCGCTGTACCTTCCTTAAAGACCTCTACCATTTTCTCAGATTCCTCAGAAGCAAGAAGTCCTGTCAATGGATCGATTACTGCAGTAACAATCCCTTCAGGAGTATGAAAAGGTTTTATTTCTTCCCTTCTTTCATGCTGACTGCCAAATGGAGAGAGTGAAGCCAGGGCATCTTTCATAAAAGCAACCCAGATAGGAGCAGCTGCCCTGGAACCTGTCTCTTTGTCCCCGAGTTGACGCTGATCGTCAAATCCCACCCAGACCCCCGTAGCCAATTCAGGGGTATAACCTATAAACCAGGCGTCTCTATATTCATTTGTAGTGCCTGTTTTCCCCGCAACGGGTCGCTGTAACGCTCTAGCCCGCCTGCCTGTTCCATATTTAACTACATCCTCAAGCATAGACGTTATAAGAAAAGCTGTCTGAGGGCTTATAGCCTCAACACCTGCAGGCCTGTTGCTCTCAAGGATGTTTCCGTTTAAGTCTGTAATGTACTTTACAGCAATCGGCTCCATCCTGACGCCCTCCCGGGCAAAAACGCTGAAGGCTGATGTCAATTCAAGGGGTGTCACACTAAGACTGCCAAGGGCAAAAGTCAGGTCATGTGGAAAAGGACCTTTAATCCCGACAGCCTCAGCAAATTTAATTACCCTTCTAATATCAAGCTCTTCAAGGAGTTTAATGGTAACTATGTTTCTTGAATATGCAAGCGCCTCTCTAAGTCTTGTTGGACCGTGATACTCTTCGTCATAATTTACAGGTTCCCAGTCCCCGAAGATTTCGCTCGGGTAGGTCACGGGCTCGTCTACTACTATACTTGCCGGAGTAAACCCGTAATCCATGGCTGCAGCGTATATTATTGGTTTAAATGCCGAACCTGCCTGCCTTCTCGCATGGACCGCCCTGTTAAACTCGCTTCTACTGAAATCATAACCCCCTACTATAGCCCTGATGTAACCTGTTGCCGGTTCAATGGCAACAACAGCCCCCTGTACCAGAGGCTCCTGCTCAAGGAGAAAAATCGGAACTTTGCCTTTAACGTCTTTCGCTCTAACGTTTATAATATCTCCTCTTTTTAAAATATCAGTAAGTTTAAGCCTGATAAATTTCTTAATTACATCTCCATTTAAATCTATAACTTTTTTTGCCCATTTCGTATCAGAAAGGAATAACCTGCCGAGAATACCCTGTGTTTTAACCATTGCCTGAGAAGCCGATACCTTGAGCACTGTCGCCCTCATAATGTCTCCACGTCTCAAAACTACCTTTTTAAAGGATTTACCTTCAGCAATCTCTTTCTCAACGTCTATATCCTTATGCCCCAGAGGCCCCCTGAAACCCTGCCTCTTGTCCAAATTTCTTAAACCCTCCTGAAGCGACTTTACAGCGGCTCTCTGTATCTTTCTGTTAAGGGTCGTGTAAACCTCTAATCCGCCTTTATACACCTTCTCAACACCATAGCTGTCCTCAAGATATTTTCTTACATACTCAAGAAAATAATTTTGAGACTCCTGTCCGTATCTCAGGCTTGAGAGATAAAGCGGTTGTTTATATGCCTCATCCGCCTGCTCTTTATTTATATAATTCTCTTCCAGCATCCTCCTTAGCACAACATATTGCCTATTCTTGGCTTTTTTAAGGTTGTTGTAAGGGGAATATCTGTTTGGCGCCTTTATAAGTCCGGATAAAAGGGCTGCTTCAGCAAGGTCTATGTCTGAGACAGATTTGCCAAAATATTTTCTTGCTGCCATCTCAATCCCATAAGCTCCATGGCCAAAATATATCTTATTAAGATAGAGCTCGAGTATTTCCTCTTTTGTGAGATTTTTTTCAAGTCTAAAGGCAAGCGTCACTTCTTTCAGCTTCCTGACAATTGTCCTCTCCGGGGAAAGGAACACAACTTTTGCAAGCTGCTGGGTTATAGTACTTCCGCCTTCTTTTATTCCACGGGCTCGTATATCCTTAAATGCAGCTCTAAGGATTGCAACGTAGTCCACCCCCCTGTGAAACCAGAACCTTGCATCCTCAATGGCAACCACAGACTTAACAAGATTCTCAGGGATTTTTCTTATTGGAACATATATGCCTTTTTCCATTCTCAATTCTTTTATAAGGGTATCATCATCTGCATATATCTTTGACCCAATTGGAGGCTTATAATCCTTAATCTCCTCTATACGCGGTACTCCCCTGACGAGCGCAAAATAACCGCCTGCGGTAACTCCCAAAAGCAAAATAAGGATAAAAACAAAGAAGATAAATACAGCCTTTTTCATAGCAGTTAAGATAGAATCAAGATTATGACTATTTTATTGTGAATATAGAAGGCAAATTGTTTAACAACTCTCAATCTAAATTTTTTTACGATTTGAAATTTAAAATTTACATTTTGCAATTTGTATTTTACAATTCTTAGTCTTCTTCTATTGTTATCGCCTCTACCGGACAGTTCTCAGCCGCTGCCTCACAGCATTCAGCAAATTCACAGGCATCCGGGTCAATCACCTTTGACTTTTCTTCATATAACTGAAAAACAGCAGGACATAATTCTGTACAGTTGCCGCAGCCAATACACTTTTCTTCATCAACCGCAGGTTTCATTTTTTTCTGATCTCTTCCATGATTGCAGCAGAAAGAAGCGGAAACATTATCTCATGATGCCCTGTCAGGGCATATGAACTGCCTCCTGCAAGGACGGGTCTTCTCATAACATTTTCGCGACACCGGTAATGCTGGATAAAATCCATATTTACAGTTGTAAAATCCTTAACATTATGCCCCAGATTTCTTGCCACAGCAAGCGCTTTTAAAAAAACCTCCGGCATTATAACTGCAGAGCCAAGATTTATATAAACCCCGCCTTTTAAATCAGCAACAACAGAAGCAAACAGTCTGAAGTCTCTCATGCTTCCTTCCCCGATACATGAACCATCTGCTTCAGGATGCATGTGAATTATATCAGTGCCCAGTGCAACATGCACTGTGGCAGGGATATTAAGCCTTGAAGCTGCGGCCAGAATACTTAATTTCTTATAAGGAAACTTGCCATTTAATATATAATTGCCTACAGTCCTGCCTATTCCGTCACCTTTTGAAACGCCATTGTTAATCGCCGCATTAAGCATCCTGCCTGTTTCATCCGCCATACCAAAAGTGCCCCTGCATAATTCACTATCAACATCTTCCGAAGTACTGCCCACCAGACCGAGTTCAAAATCATGTATAATGCATGCGCCGTTCATGGCCAAAAAGGTTATCACATGATTTTCCATGAGATTGACAATAATCGGTGAAAGCCCCGCCTTTATGGGATGAGCCCCCATACCAAGAATTATTGGTCTGCCTCTTTTTTTGGCCTTTACTATTGCCTTGACTATTTCTTTAAAATCCCTGACAGAAAGGACATCTGGCAGGCTCTTGAGGAAATTCCTGAAATCACCCTTATGAAAAGGCGCTCCGAGATTATCAAGTTGCACCTTGCTTTTTCTGCGCTTCAGCGGATAGGTCTTTATATCCTTAAGGGATATGGGGTTATATTTTTTGGACACACTGAAAATATAACCTCCTGACGCTGAATAGTCAAGGAGACCGGTTAACTGCTGCGTAACCATTCAGTGAAAGGTGAATTATATATCTCTTGGAATGATTCTCGAAGCGAGTCTCCGCGAAGAGTCGCTCCGGCCCGACAAGCGGGAATGACAAAAAACCTTTATCATCTTTCCCTGTTGTCATTCCGGCTTGTCCGGAATCCCTCTGCTATGCCACCCGTCACTGAATGGTTACATTTCACAAGCCTGTCTTATTGCTTTATATTCCTGACTTTTGATATTCTTTTGTAACCATGCCTACCGTATATCTCATAGATGGTAATTCCTATTTCTACCGGGCATTTTATGCGATAAAAAGGCTCAGCACCTCACAGGGATTTCCTACCAATGCGATCTACGGCTTTACCAACATGATCCTTAAAATCCTGCGGGAAAAAAAGCCCGATTATTTTGCGATTGTTTTTGATTCTCCTGAACCCACGGAAAGGCACATTGCCTACAAGGATTACAAGGCGCACAGGCCCGGTATGCCGGATGACCTCGTACAGCAGGTGCCCTATATCAAGGAGATAATTAATGCCTTCAGGATAAAGGCGATTGAACTGGCTGGCTATGAGGCCGATGACCTGCTCGGCACTCTTGCCAAAAAGGCTGAAAAAGAAGGCCTTGATGTTTATATTGTCACCGGAGATAAGGATTTATGCCAGGTCATAAGCCCCAAAATAAAGTTATACGACAGCATGAAGGAAAAAATAACCGAAGAAAAAGATGTGAGAAAACGGTTCGGGATCGAGCCCTTACGGATACCCGAGATTATGGCTTTGATGGGAGACACTTCAGACAATATCCCCGGTGTGCCCGGTATCGGGGAAAAGACTGCTGTAAGTCTCATAAAAGAATTCGGCAGTCTGGAGAACCTGTTGAAAAATTATTCAGAGATAAAAAAACCAAAACTTAAAAAAGCCACATCTGAAAACATAGAGAACATAAAACTCAGCCTGATGCTCTCAACTATTAATACCAACGTTCCGTTAGAAATATCAATAAAAGCACTGAAGCCGGAAGAGCCTGAATGGGAAAAATTATCAGAGTTCTTCCGTAAGTTTGAATTCAGCAGTCTGCTGAAAATGACTCTCAGGAAATCCGGACTGCCCGGAAAAGATAAAACAGAATACACAACTATCCTTGAAGAAAACACCTTTAAAAAAACAATTGTCAATATAAAACACGAACTCTCAATAGATACGGAAACAACGAGCACATCTCCCATAACCGCTGAACTTGTTGGAATATCCTTTTCTACTGTTCCTGAAAAGGCATATTACATTCCTCTAGGCCATACCTATAAGGGAGCACCTAAACAATTATCAAAAGAATACGTCCTCAAACAATTCAGGAGCATCCTCGAAAATCCGGAAATCAGGAAAACAGGCCATAATATAAAGTATGACCTTATCGTATTGAAAAATGAGGGAATTCATTTACAGGGCATCGCCTTTGATACCATGCTTGCTTCATACCTCCTGAACCCCAACAAGCCAAAACACAATCTCGAAGATGTATCCATTGAGCATTTGGCCTTCAAGAAGCTTTCTTTCAACGATGTTGTCACTAAAGGGATGAAGAATTTTCGGGACGTGTCAGTAGAAGATGCAGCAAGGTATTCAGGGGAAGATGCAGCGGTAACCCTGGAACTGAAAGACATCCTTGAACCGGAAATAAAAAAACAAGGGCTGGGAAAATTATTTCATGACATAGAAATGCCCCTGATAGAGGTCCTTGCGGACATGGAAATGAACGGGATACAGATCGACTTATCCCGGATGAAGGCATTTTCAAAAGAGCTTGAGAGAGACATTAAAGGGCTCGAAAAAAGAATTTATTTTCTTGCCGGAGGAGAATTTAACATTAACTCTCCAAAACAGCTGCAGGAAATTCTCTTTGAAAGGCTCGGGCTGAAAGCCATAAAAAAAACCAAAACAGGATTTTCAACAAATGTTAATGTCCTTCAGCAGTTAGCACTTGAACATGAGCTCCCGAAAGAGATCCTGGAGCACAGGACTTTATCAAAGCTGAAAAACACCTATGTAGATGCTCTGCCAAAAATAGTAAATCCTGTAACAAAACGACTGCATACATCGTTTAACCAGACGGTAACAGCCACAGGAAGATTAAGCAGTTCCGACCCCAATCTGCAAAATATCCCTATACGGGGAGAATGGGGAAAAAGGATTCGGGAAGCATTCATAGCAGGAAAAGGAAAACTCTTTATCTCTTCTGACTACTCCCAGATAGAACTTCGCATACTCGCTCACCTGAGCGGGGACAGTGAGTTAATCAATGTCTTCAAAAAAGACGGGGACATACATACAAAAACCGCTTCAGAACTGTTCGGTGTCTCCCCTGAACAGGTAAACGCAGAAATGAGGCGCAGGGCAAAGACCGTAAATTTTGGTGTTATCTACGGAATCAGTCCTTACGGCCTGAGCCAACAGCTTGGAATAACCCCTGAAGAGGCAAAACACTATATCAATACATATTTCAGAAAGCATACAGGGGTTAAAGACTTTATAGATACAATTATTAAGGAGACAACCCAAAAAGGGTACGTTCAAACCTTGCTGCACAGAAAACGGGCAATCCCCGAGCTCAGAAGCAAAAACAGGAATATACAGCAACTCGGAGAGCGACTCGCAATAAACACTCCCATACAGGGTTCTGCCTCTGATATAATTAAATTATCAATGCTGAACATCTGGAGGAGACTGAAAAAAGAAAACCTGAAGACCAAAATGCTCCTTCAGGTCCATGATGAACTCTTATTTGAAGTGCCTGAAAATGAGAGAGAAACAGCCCTGGCACTCATCAGAGAGGAGATGGAAACCCATCCTTCAGGCATACAATTCTCTGTACCGATCAGGGTGGACATCGGCATTGGAAATAACTGGGCAGAAGCACATTAAAATTTAAAGTCAGGATTCGAGGACTCAAGGATTAAAGGGTTCAAGTGAATAAAAAAGCTAAAAAATGCGTTCCATCACTTGAATCCTTGACCCCTTGAACCCCTGAACCCTAAATTTAGGAGTTATTATCCCATCTGTTTACGGTAACATTTCAGGTCTCAAAAGAAGCGAACTCAAATCGCTCGAGAGGATCTACAGAAGACGCATACCAAAAGATAAAATCCTGACTGCTGAACTTGCAAAGTACTTAGCTGAATGTTCAAGTGTAATCGGACGCCAGATTGGCGTGTTTGCAGACAGAAGCGGAAACATCAGTTATGTAATAGTAGGGGATGCAAGAGGTATCTTCATTCCGGAACTTACGAGTCACCCCCTTGGAAGAAAATTACTCCGCGGACTGAGGCTGATACATACACATTTAAAGAATGAACATATCAATCAGGACGATATCACAGACCTTTCACTGCTGAGGCTGGATGCCCTGATAGCCATAGGATTAAAAGACGGACAGGCTGAGGATATCTATTTAGCCCATCTCCTGCCTTCTGGCTCAGAAATAACATATGAAGTCTCCAGTCCTGTTCCTTTGCAGAGACTTGATACCGCCTTTGAAAACTTTGATGACCTGATTTCTTCTATAGAAACCGGTTTAGAGTCTCAGAGGAAAGGTTTTGACATAAAAGACAGAAGGGAGCGTGCAATTCTTGTCAGCGTTTCAAAGATATCAAGATACGAACAGGAAGATTCCATGGATGAACTCAAGGAGCTTGCAAACTCAAGCAATGTTTTAGTCCTTGATACAGTAATTCAGAGACCAAAGCAGATTAATCCGAGATATCTCATGGGTGAAGGGAAAATAAAAGAACTGGTAATCAATGCCCTGAACAAAGGCGCAACATTACTTATTTTTGACCAGGATCTCAGCCCGGCACAGATTAAAGCAATCAGCGATCTGACAGAGCTTAAGGCTATAGACCGATCACAGCTTATTCTTGACATATTTGCACGACGGGCTCATAGCAGAGACGGAAAAGTTCAGGTAGAACTTGCCCAGTTACGGTACAGGCTCCCGAAACTCACAGGCAAAGGTACCGCCATGTCCAGACTGATGGGGGGGATCGGGGGAAGAGGACCCGGAGAAATGAAACTGGAAGTCGACAGAAGGAGGGTAAGAGACAGGATAATCCTGCTCGAAAAACAGCTCGATTCACTCAGTCGTGCAAGACAGCAGAGAAAAGCACGCAGAATTGAGCAGGGGATCCCGATCATATCAATCATAGGCTATACCAATGCAGGCAAATCAACTCTGCTGAATAACCTCACCCACAGTAAAACCTCTGTGGAAGATAAAATGTTTGCTACGCTTGATACTGCAAGCAGGCGGCTGAGATTCCCCAGAGAACGTGATGTGATAATTACCGATACAGTCGGGTTTATCCGCGACCTTCCCAAAGACCTCCTGTCAGCCTTCAGGGCAACACTGGAGGAACTGAAAGACGCGGATTTACTTTTACACATTGTGGATATATCAAACCCCAGATTTGAACAGCAGATAGAATCCGTAGAAAAAATACTCTCTGATCTGGGGCTTCTGCAAAAACCAATCGTTTTAGTCTTCAATAAAGAGGATCTGATGGTTCAACAGGAGGTTGCCGACATTTGTAAAAGGTTCAATGCTCTTTCTATCTCGGCGTTTAAGACCGGGACATTCCACAAACTACTCGGCGTAATAGAGGCAAGGCTCTGGCCGTTGCGAAAAAAAATAGAGAGTAGAAAGTAGAGAGAATGTGGGAAATGGAATAAAACAGGGCAATAAAATATCAGTGGGATACAGCTGATTTGTTTTCAAAATCTGCATAAATAGCCTGTAGGCGGGCCCTTTGTTGTTCCATACATGTAGGAATTGATGCAAGATTTTCTCCCTGATACGGCTGCCTTCCTGCAATATTCAGGCAAAAGTCCATTCCCTTTTCAAGATTACTTTTAAATTCCTGCAGAACTTTGTTTTCCCTCGGGGTGCAACTGCAATTAGCAACCTGTTTTTCAAAGAAATCCACATACATCACAATTTCACTGGCAAACACGTGCGGACGTTTGGATGAAACCAGGGAAGGGCCTCTTCCATAAATATGATCCACCATTTCTTTTAATGTGTAAATTTTATTAAACCAGGCTATAACAGCACTGGGACATATGCATTGGGGTGCATTTTCCTCCTCTGCGATTCCCAGCTCAATAAGTGCGCCATTGCCCAGATGGTCGCAGATACAGGTTTTTTCCACAACCGCAGAGCGAAGCCTCTCTTTTTCATCGTCTGAAAGCTCCAGATTGTCTATCTGCAATAGTTTTCTCTTCTGGTATTTCCTGGAGGCAAGACATATAGGCCTCTCAGTAAATTCAGTGTTCAACATAAGAAAACTTTTTGCACAGGGAGAGCCGGGCCTGCCTTGTTCTATCCTCTTACGGGTCCAGATTTCTGACCCTGTTTTATACACATTGCTGAATGCTACCCCCAGTGGAGATACATTGCTAACGTAAAAGTCATCTTCACCTGCCTGCCTTAATAGTTCGAGGGTAGCAACATCCACGCAAGTGGCTTCAGGGACCAGCAGAAAAGGACTGGCCCATCCGGTTAAATCCATTCCAAAATCTTCTGTAAGCCTGCGCATTTCCCCATGGGTGCCAATGCCGCCCTGAACAGTGATGAGTGGACGGCTGTTTAAGGCTGACTCAGGATATTTCAATCCCTTATTTTTATAATATTTAAGTATCAGCGGCTGAAACTCAACAGCCAGCTGATCACGTTTATCTTTGAATTCCTGGAGAAGACTTGGAAGTAATATTCCATTGGAAGGAAATACATGGCCTCCGCAATTCAGTCCGGATTCTATACGAAATTCGTAAATTTCCAACCCCTTTTTAGCCAGAAACTTGCCCTGGATAAGTGCGGAGCGGAAGTCACTGACTTTGAGAATTATCTTCTTTTTGATTTTACCGGTTTCATCCCTGTAAAAATCATTGAATTGGGTCATATAACTGAACAATCTCTGATTTATACCGGCTGAAAATACAATGCCGGATTTCAGACTGCTATTAGCATAACCCCTGAGGGCTGCTTTGGCATCACTGAATTCTTCACCGAGAGAATTGCCCTTGCTGTCAATATTGCTTCGGTCCAGTGAAACCATAATATTAACGTCGATAGAGCCGGGCTGTATCCTGAGTGTCAAATCTTGCTCCAACCCATCCCTTTCACGCCCGGCCTTCATATTAAGAAGACGGTTGTAATCTCTTTTCATAAAACTTTCCTCTGGCAGCAATTCGAAATATTTGCTTTTGTCGTTGTCAGTGAAAAAAGGCTGTTTCCTGATAGCCTCTATTTTAATCTGAACGATTTCCTGAACGAGATCAAGATAGGCTGTAATCCTTTTTGCTCTGCCATCCTCTGCATTTCTGGGGATACCAGAGTAATGCAAGCCGTATTTTTCAGTGTAGTATTTACGGATTTTTTCGAGCAAAATATCATCTACCAGTGAAATAACAGAAGTAATACCTAAGGGAGCTACCCGTATAGGTGTATCCGCAGAATGTCCGGTTCCCATGACCGGAATATGAAATGTATGGTAATAATCGTTCATTTTATTTGTCCTTATAATTATAGTCGGCTGAGTATGTAACGTTTGTGCGGTATATTATATTACGTATTTTTGAATATATAATCCAGTCGTTAGTTTTATAGAAAGCATCGGGACCGCAGGGAACACTTAACCAGAATATTGCATTTAGGAAACCACAGAGAGCTCAGAGAAACTCATTTTAAAATTATCAATGCAAAATTATCATTTTGAAGCCCCTTAAAGAAGCTCCGAAATGCAAGGATTTGTTTTATTATTTATTCGCTCACTAACGCCTGACTGCCGTCAGGCAGGCTCGCTATTCATTTTAAATTTGAAATGCTAAATGTTAAATTTGTCCAGCCTCAGGCGGATCCGCAGAGGCGGACAATTTGCAATGATTAGTCCTCTGTGGTTAATTGCAGTTTTTGGGTTAAAATAAACCAATGAGACCAATTCGTTGCGAATCTCTTATTACTGAAGAAATAAAGGTTCGCTCTGTGCTTTCGAAAACAGGTATACCCGGCAGAACATACTGCATAAATCCTTATGTAGGCTGTGCTCATGCCTGCAGATACTGTTACGCAACATTTATGAAGAAATTTACTGGTCATATAGAGCCATGGGGAAGTTTTGTTGATGTTAAGATAAATGCCCCCGAGGTGCTGAGAACACAGATGAAACGAGCGCAGAGGGGCAATATTATCATAAGTTCAGTAACTGACCCGTACCAACCCGCAGAGCGCAAATACAACATTACAAGAAAGTGTCTTGAAGTCCTCACGGCATACAACTTCCCCGTAGATATACTCACGAAATCCCCTCTTGTCCTGAGGGATATCGATATAATCTCACGATTGAGAAATGCAGAAGTAGGTTTAACTATAACAACTGATGATGATAGCGTGAGAAAGATTTTTGAGCCCAATGCCCCTTCAATTCCGTCACGTATAAAAACATTAGAAAAACTTCATAAAAAGGGTATTAACACCTATGTCTTTATAGGTCCTACCCTTCCTATGAACCCGGAAGCCCTCGCAATACAGATAAAACCTTATGTCAACAGCATCCTGATTGACAGGATGAACTATATAACAAAGGTTAAATGGCTTTATAAAAAACATCATATGGAAAAATGGCTTGACGAAGGCTTTATTGATGAAATCATTGCAAGACTTAGAAGAAGTTTTGTTGGGAAAGATGTTGAGGTATGTTAAATTGACAATAAGTTTTTTTTTAAGGTATTTTATTAGTTCAGGAGTTTAGAATTTCATTATCCCTGATTTTATTTTTTTGGTTGTATTTTTTAATGGTAATGTATAAGGGCCTATAGCTCAGTTGGTTAGAGCGCACGCCTGATAAGCGTGAGGTGAGTGGTTCGATTCCACTTAGGCCCACCATTAAAGTTATGAATTATTGGTGGGGGCTCAGTTACTCTGCGATCCGCAGACTACCCTTTAGGGCAGTGTTAGAGCGTCCCGATGCTTCGGGAAGGTCATCGGCTTAACCGTAACCTGACAGAAATTGATTTGATTTAGATATAAACAAGAAAATTTTGCCGGGGGTGTAGCTCAGTTGGGAGAGCGCCTGCTTTGCAAGCAGGAGGTCATCGGTTCGATCCCGTTCACCTCCACCAGCCTTCGCTTCAAAAATCGAAGCTACGGCTTGGCACGCCAGTTGACCTAGCTTTGAAACTTGATAAGAAGAGAAGGCTGCCGCGACATAGCCTGTACGGCGAAGTCGGGCACATTAACATAATGGACCGTTTCGAAGCTACAGCTCAGCACGCCTTATGAGAATGAACCTCAATGAAATTTTTCTATGTTTACATTTTACAATCCAAGTCTGATCCGAAACATTATTACATCGGCTTCACTGAAGACCTTAATTCGCGGCTGAACTCGCATAACTCCGGCCAAGTCCCACATACTTCAAAATACAAGCCGTGGCGCATAAAAACTGCCATTGCTTTCACTGATCGAAAAAAGGCTTTGGACTTTGAGACATATTTAAAGAGCCCATCCGGCAGGGCCTTTTCGAAAAAGCGCCTTTAATTTTAAGGATTCGCCATCATCCGGCTCTTTGGCTGTTTTAACTTTTTTCAGTAAGCTCCACCATTAAATACAGGGATCAGGGAATAGGGTTTAGGTTATAATGAAAACTATGGAAGTCGGACTTCCATAGTTTTCATTATATCTTGATCAAAGATTTGCCTATTTTTTCATAGGCAAATCACAACCACAGCCGCAAGTGTTCTTTGTCTCGCTCTTAACTTCAGTCTTCTTTTCTTCAGGACTTTCTTTTGTTTCTTTTTTGATGTCTTTTGTCATTGTTATCACCTCCTTTCTATTTAAGTTAATGCGTATTTACTTAAATAAACAGATAAAAAAAACGCCCTACTTTGCTTTTGAACTTGCTCTGTGTATTTTTTTCGTGCTTACCTGTCTACCTAAGCATCCGCAGGTGCAAATACGATTAAGTCGCTGTCGGCATTTCTCAAGGGCATCCCGATTTAAAGAGTAATATATCCAGTATCCCCGTCTTTCATCTTTGACAAGCCCGGAAGCCTTTAACACACGCAAATGTTGTGATACTGCCGACTGCGTTACTTTCAAGGCATCAGCCAAAGTATTAACGCTCATTGCTTCTTTTTTTAGGCGTTCAATAATTTCTATTCTCTTATCTACAGAGAGTAGCTTGAACAGCTCTGCTGCTTTCCTCATTATATTTTTCCTTTAAGTATATGCTTATAAACTAATATGCATCTTTTTGATTAGATTGTCAAGTATTTTTTTCTATTTAGAAAAGGGGGAAACCCCCGAATGATCGGGATTTCCGTGGAATTTATCCCATCTTATACGGGACTCCAATAGGCTCCCTCTTACGCTATCGCTTCGGCGGGTAAACCACGCCTAAGGCTGCACTTAGTCTTAAAATAAATTTTTCTGTGGACTTGCTTGTTTAACAAGAGCAGTAATTTTATTAATCAGCTTTTTAGCTGTTTCCAAAGAAGATTCGGCTTCTTGAGAAGTTATGTGATTTTTAGACTCATAGATGAAATCATGTCGTTGCCTTCTCATTCTGTTAAATCTACCAATAATACTTGAAGACTCCTCACCAAGTGTTAATTTAGTAAATTCAACTATTGTTTTATGTGATTGTTTTGCTGTCGGTAAATACCCCCTGGAATACATAAGTGCCCTGCCAGCCCTGATCATCGAGTGATAAGCAATAGTGTACGACCATGTTCGATCAATTTTAAGATTAGCCTCTGCGGTTTTTATATCTTTTAAAGACCTTTCTAATTGATGGGCTATTTGCTTAAAATCCGGTTTCTGCTTCTTTATAAGTTTATCCCTTAGAAATTTTTCGTAACTCATTTTTGTCTCCTATAAGCACAATATTCTTATCTCTTGAAATCTCTAAAATGAAGGGCACTTGCTCTTTAATCTCTTTCCTGAATGCTTGTAATGTGTAAAGTTTGTAGTTTATCTCACGCTGGAATTTTTCTTCCCATTTATCCAATTCTTTAATTAACTTATCTTCATCCGGGTTGCCTATAACTGCAAGATCAATATCTGAGAGATAATCTTCTTTCGCTTTAGCATAAGAACCATAAATAAAAGCAAATTTTATATTGCCAACTTCCTTCAGGATTGCTTTTATGTTTCCCTGAACGCCTATTGTCTTAAATACTATGTTTTTTAACTCTTTATATATAGGACTTTTCTTATTAGCTTTAAAAAATCGAGCGTTAGCCTTATATTCACTTGTCAAAATACCCTCTGAGACCATATTATTTAGAGTACGTTGAAATACACCCGGTTTCTTATCCAAAATCCTACCAACTTCCTGCATATAAAACGTCCTGTCAGGATTGGTAAGGAACAATTTTAGTAATTCTGCCCTATTTTTTGTTAGTGGTTTCATATTGCTTAATCTCTATATGCCTTATGCATACAATTGTATGCATTTTGCATAAATTGGTCAAGTAACTATAATCTCGCCTGCCCCGTAGAGTTAGAAGTTAATACTTCTATCGGGGCTTTGCGCTGATGCCGGAGGCGGAAGCAGAAGCTCATTGCCTTTAGCCAATAGTCCCGATATTTCGGGATTTTCGGGAAACCTCGCTTGTGCTCCCCGTTTAGGTTTTGACTTGTTCTTGCGTTTAGATTTGCCCCGTACCCGCGTCTTGATTTGTGTTAACAAATCAAGACGCGGGTACGGGGCAAATCTAAACATGGGTACAACGTATGAAAAATGGTGGGATTTCCCTCATAGTCTTTCCCCATCTGGCAAGTGCCGCTTTTCTGGCTATTTCACTCCGCCTTTTTGCGGATAGCTTCTGAGCCCGTATTTTGCCGCCTTTTGAACCTCACAATCTACCAAGTGAAACAGCGGCAGGGTTTTTCTTTTTTGAGCGTCTAGGCCTAGTTTATTATGTATTTATAGTGTTTTTTTGTCTATAAATTCTTAACATATCTCATTCTCACAATAACTTCCTCACAGGTAAATCTTATCTCAGAATAAAGATTACAATCGTTAATCGTTAACCTTTACTATTATTCTTACTATTTTTATAGATGTGGCATATTTAAAATTCTTATATTTACTATAAGTACCTTGAAAAGTTGAAAATATAGGAGTATAAAAATTATAGTGGTTATATCCTTCATTTACTCAAAAATCAAGTTTTAATCACATAAATTCAGTAATTTTTTCCCGAAAAGGCTAAACCCTCTGTGAGAAAGGGGGCGGAGAGAGATGAAATTCCCAAAAGTTTTATTTTTAATTGTCAGTATATCATTTCTTATAATTGCTTTTGGATCGGGAGGAGTCGGTGGAACTGAAATTGGTGATTCGCCTGATAAAAGTGGAGAAGTTTCAGAAAATATAGCCTCTATGATATGTGAGCCGTCACCGGAAGAAGAATATCTAGTGGTCACTATTTATTTCGCCGGGACAGGTCTTACGGAAGAATGGTGGAATCCAAACGCAGTAGGAGCATTTGGATATGGATTCTGGACACCTGAATTAGTTGCGATGCTCCATAAATGGCAAAATGATGACCCCGCCAATCATAAAAAGAAATTCATAGATGGAATAGGTACCGGTTGTGGGGGCCTTAAATTGTTGAAGTTTTTCTTCCTGGGTAACCTCTTGGCGGATTTTTTAGACCTCATAAACCAGGGGCTACCATTCGTGGAAGGTTGTAGAGGGTGGGAGACGAGCTTGCAGGAAGCAGAAGACTTTCTGAGAAATGATGTATTAAATGGAACATCTGATAAGGTGATATTGAATTTAGTTGGATTGAGTCGTGGCGGAGTATTAACTATGAGGTTTGCAAACAGGATATATGCAAAGGAAGATATCAAAGATCGAATCGAAAGAATTAACATTCTTGCCTTCGAACCGGCAGCTGGAGATTATACGTTGCCGGAAAGTGAATTTATCCTGAATGATTTAGTGTTTCAGTACGTGGGTATGTATGCAACAGATGAACGTGCCGCTCTTTTCGCCCCGTCAATCCCGGGTTTCGAGTCATTTGAGACTGAAGCATGGATGTTCAGGGTCCCGGGAGCTCATGAGACTTTGGTAGGCAATATACAGACAGATGGACACCATTCGAACTATAACGTGTTCCCTTGTACCCCTGTGTGGTATCCTTTCGCCCCAGAATGTTTTGATAACGAACTGTTAAATGTTTCATGGGTGACAACGTTTATTGCTGAAAAACTGTTAGGGTCATTACATTGGGGTAATGTGGAATTTGACATAGATGAATTAAATGCATGGCAAGCCGGACTGAGCAATGAAAATAGCGAAGATCTATTCATTGAGAAAGTTGATGATATGTGGGACTACAATGATTATATGAGAATGCGCAAAAATTCGGTTCATCCATTTATTGGCTTTGAATCCTGTCGATATAATCCGAATCCGCCGCAGTTGACTTATGCATACTATGCTTATCTGGATTGGTTCTTTTTTAGCGGATATAATTATGAAAGATGCGCTGACGTGTTTATTCCGGGTGATCCCCCTGTCCGTTCTACTCAACTCCTGGAAACCGGACCGTATATGCCAATCGATCCATTAATTGATGCTGAATCGGCCCTGGATAGGCTGCAAGAACTCGGTTATCCCGATAAGGATGGTGACGGTATAACAGATAGCTTGGATAATTGTCCGACGATAGCTAACCCGGATCAGGCTAACTTTGATTGTGATTTTTTTGGCGATGCCTGCGATGATGACGATGATAACGACGGAGTATTGGACGAAGAGGATAAATGTCCGGAAACGACACTTGATGAGGCTGTCACTGATTTCGGATGCACCGCACAACAGACGAAAGAGAGAGTAGTTGCATTACTACTTTCTTTAAATGGCAATGAAGAGGCTGTAAAGGCCAGGATGTATATAGAAAAAAGCCTTGCATACTTTGCCTCAGACAATTGGTTGACCTGTAATGGTAAAAAAACATTCAAAAAAGAGAAACAGGCCGTTATGAGGCTGAAGAGAGTTAATGATCCTGTGGCGGAGGAAGTTATTTCAAACCTTGTTGATGGTGACAGATTATTAGCTGCTCAGGCCATTGATAATTCTAATTGTAGGTTGCGTGACATAGAAAAGGCACTACGGAAGTTTGAGAAGGCAGAGGTTGAAGTGAAATCTGAAAAGGCAATTAAGTATTTTGAGCAAGCATGGAAAAAAGCCACTGATTGTGTCTGTGACGATAATGAGAGTGACTTAGATGATGATGAGAGCAATGATGACTCAAGGAGGTGGCGTCATCATCGCAAATAAAAGATAAACAAATTTAAAAGGATTTAATTTTAGTTACTATTTTAAGGGGATTGGTCATTCCAAGCCCTTTTTTATTTATTTCAACCAGTAATCCTCAATATTTTCTTGACACATAATCATTTATTTGTAGGTGTTATCGCTAAGCGTTGATGTGGAATTGAACCCCAATTTTAACAGCCTTTGTCTATGTTTATAAGGGGAAAACCCCGAAGGGTCGGGATTTTCGCTTTGCTACAACAGGCCCGAATGATCGAGATTGTTGAGCGGTGTCGAAGGAAGCACTGAGACGGCTTTGGGCTCCCGTAAAGTTAGAAGTTAATACTTCTATCGGGGCTTTGCCTGATGTCGGAGGCGGAAGCATAAGCTCATTGCCTTTAAAACGCCCGGGGTCAGGTCTTGTTTCTTGCAGAATCCCATACTTGAGAAGACCGTATAAGATCATCAAGGAATTTACGATTGCAAAATAGAGGGGCTTGGCTAACTGCCTGTCCACCGGGAAGGAAAACTAAGTCCCTTTTTCATTTAGAAAACGAAGTTCTTCCTGAGATGTCATGCTTTATTTTTGATGCTGCTTTATATTCTTTAGAGCCTCTATTGCTTTTATAGCTTCTTTCCTGCTTAAGTGGCCAACATCAGATTTGTGGTAATATTTATGCACAAAATTATTAAGGTGGTTCTTGTTCCATCCTATATCCTGTGCAAGTGCCTGAATATACAGCTTCTGTCTTATGGTCAAGCCGAACGTATTGGTCCGCCAGTGTCTGCTGCGGACAAAGTAGTTCATTAATTTCTTAAATTTTTCCTCATCAAGATCCTTTGCGCTATTTACGCCTGCTGACTTATGGAGTATATCTCTATATTCGTCATCGCTCAGATTAAGTTCTTTTTTAACAATATGTATAACGGCTAATTTTTTTCTATCCATAATCCTCGCAAGAATATAGAAGATGGGAACAATCTGTTACGTCCTAATGATTAATTTGTGGTTATATTATATCAACTTGATTGATGCTTGTGTGAGGATTTGGGCAACAGCCCTTCAGACCTGGAATTATGGAGGTTGAACCTCCATAATTTTAATTGAATATATGACCTTTTCTGCTCTTCGAGAGATGGTATCTTCCCCTTTTTTTTATTCTTCAACCTTTTTACACAGAAAAGTTTACGCTATCTAATTAGAAATTGAACTCTGTTATTAAGGTTGACAGGCTTAAAAACAACCAGAAAATCAGAATAAAAAAACTTATAAAACTATAAAAGCAACCTATAAGTATTGATTTTATAGTGTTAAGTTAATTATCATAACGAGTTGCTGTAATATAGACCTGTTCTGAAAAGCAGTTAAATATTACTCACAGATTTTCTATAAAGATAACTCAGTCTCATTCAAGGAAGGGTGAAAAATGTCATCAAGAACACGAAAAACTCTAAAATTTTTAATAACATCCATAATCTCTTTAACCTTAATTTTTACAGTTGCTGATGTATTTGCGTCAACAGAAGCAGCAGCTCCTCCAGAATCAGGTTCTCAAACGGCATGGTGGGTTTGGCCTCTGGTCCTGCTTATTCTTTCATTTGTCCTTGGTATTTTTGCTGTAATTGCAGGGGTAGGCGGTGGAGTCCTCTATGTGCCTATAGTAAGCGGGTTTTTACCGTTTCATCTCGATTTTGTAAGAGGTGCGGGTCTGATAGTGGCCCTTGCCGGCGCTCTGGCCGCAGGACCGGGACTGCTCAGAAGGGGCATGGCAGACCTCAGGTTGGCCATTCCCATGGCATTGGTCGCCTCGACCTGTGCAATTGTCGGCGCCATGATAGGCCTTGCACTGCCTACCAACGTAGTTCAGACTCTGCTGGGAGCAACTATTCTCGGTATTGTTATGATAATGTTCAAGGCAAAAAAATCAGAATTCCCTAATGTTGAAAAACCGGACGCGTTATCTCAGGCATTAAGGATTTCCGGCGTGTATCATGAACCGACAATAGGCAAGGATGTCAAGTGGCAGGTACACAGAACACCAATGGCGCTAATATTGTTTATCTTTATAGGGGTAATGGCAGGTATGTTCGGGCTTGGCGCCGGATGGGCAAATGTTCCTGTTCTAAATCTGGTATTAGGAGCACCAATAAAGATTTCAGTCGCAACCAGTAAATTTTTACTCTCAATAACAGACACATCAGCCGCGTGGATTTACCTTAATAACGGGGCGGTTCTGCCGTTAATGGTCGTTCCTTCAGTTATCGGCATCATGCTGGGATCATTTGTAGGTGTTAAGATCCTCACAAAAACAAAACCGGCGGTAATAAGGATTCTGGTCATAGTTGTACTTGGTGTTGCCGGTCTTAAGGCCTTTTTAGAAGGGTTAGGTATAGGATAAGGCATTTCATGCTTGATTTCACAGATTAAATAATATTTGATCACACAGATAATGCAGAAGAAAATCGGCGTAATCATCTTTAGGAATCAGTGGCATCAGGTTTAATGAACATTAAAACAGGAGAGGGAAATGGCTCAAAAAGCAACAGAAGAACAGATTCTTTACGCCAATATTTTAAATAAAGGAATGTTGATAGGTCTGTTGGGACTTATTATTACTTTTGTAATCTACGCATCAGGCATTCTGCCACCCATAATACCCTTAGGAGAAGTACAGAACTATTGGGTAATGTCAGTGCATGATTACCTCGAAAAAAGTGGAATTCAAGCTGGATGGGCATGGCTCGGGAATATTAGATATGGCGACATGTTGAATTTTCTCCCTATCGCTTTTCTCTCGTTCATAACCGTGATATGCTATATTGCCATCCTCCCCGGTTTATTACGCAAAAAAGATACAGCTTATGTAGTACTGGCTATCATTGAAGTAATCGTCCTGCTTGTTGCAGCATCAGGGATCCTCGGTTCAGGCGGACACTAAACGGGTTTATAAAAGGCTGAGGGAGGAAGGCAGAAAGCGCACATTTGTCATTCTTCATATATCATTTATCCTTTTTTATTTCTATTAGCACTGAAGAACGGAAGAGATGAAGAGCTAAAGGAAAAAGATCTGTAGTCATACGTTATTTGGTTATTGGAGTTTGGTCATTGTGTATTATTTGAAATTTGATACATGGTGATTGGTTATTAGGATATTATTAGTTATTCCTGCAAACCGTATTTCTTCAGTTTTCTCCAGAGTGAAACCCTGTCTATGCCCAGCACCTGTGAAGCAAGCGTTTTGTTGCCGCCGACCTCTTTCAGGACCCATTGTATATACGTCTTCTCCTGCTCTTCGAGCGATGGTATCTTGCCTTCCTTTTTTCTGAACGTTCTGATGCTCAGCTCTCTTAAGTCCTCCGAGAGGTGTGCTGTTTCTATAACACTGCCGTTGGCCAGCGCAACACCCCTCTCAATAATATTTTCCAGCTCCCTGACATTGCCGGGGAAGTCGTAATTCATTAATAATGCGATAACATCATGGGATATTTCGTCAATATTCTTTTTCATGAGGACCGCGTATTTTTTCAGGAAGTAATAACTGAGCAGGGGGATATCGTCTCTTCTTTCAGAAAGAGGCGGGATATTCAGGGAGACAACATTCAATCTGTAATAGAGATCCTGCCTGAACTGCCCGCTCTTTACTGCATCCTGTATGTCCCTGTTTGTTGCGGCTATGATCCGGACATCAACCTTTAAAGGCTCTGTGCCGCCCACTCTCAGCACCTCTTTTTCCTGAATCACCCGTAAAAATTTTACCTGCATTGATTGCGGCATCTCTAAAATCTCGTCTAAAAACAGTGTTCCTCCTGATGCTGTTTCAATCAAACCCTTTTTCATTGACACAGCGCCTGTAAAGGCACCTTTTTCATGACCGAAAAGCTCATTGCTCAGCAGTTCCTCGTTAAATGCCCCACAGTTTATCGCAAAAAACCGATCTCCTGCGCGATTGCTGTTGTAATGAAGGTATCTCGCCAGCAATTCTTTGCCTGCACCGCTTTCGCCGCTGATAAGGACGTTACAGGCTGTCGGCGCAATCTGTTTTGCTGTATCAAGAAGCCTCTGCATATTGCTGTCCTGAGCTATTATTTTGACCTTTCCCTGATAGTTATCGATCTGCTCCCTCAGAAGCCTGTTCTCTTTCTTTAGCTTTACCTTTTCAAGCGCCTCTCTGACTACTTTTTTAACCTCATCCAGTTTAAATGGCTTTGCAATGTAATCGTAAGCGCCTTTTCTCATTGTTTCCACAGCAGACGGGATCGTTGCATAAGCTGTTATCATAACGACCTCTATGTCAGGATAGAGCAATTTACATTTATCAAGAATCTCAAGCCCGTCAACTTTTTTCATTTTAAGGTCAGTAAGTACAACATCAAATTCCTTTGTCTCAAGCATTTTCAGGGCGTTATACCCGCTTTGAGTTGCGTCAACTTCATATCCCTCTTTTTTCATTACATGTTCGAGGTTTTTAAGTGCAATTTTTTCATCTTCTACTATCAGAAGCCTTCCTTTATCATTCATTTGAACTCTCCTCCGCAGGCAGTTTTATTAAGAATGTTGTTCCATAACCTGGTTCGCTTTCCACGTCAATGGTGCCGCCGTGCTCCTCTATAATTTTATGTACAATGAACAGGCCGAGCCCGTAACCCTTTTCCGTCTCTTTTCTGCTGAAAAAAGGATCAAATATTTTAGAGACTATTTCAGTCTCCATCCCAATGCCGGTGTCTTTTATTTCAATCTCTATCATTCTATCTTTATTCTTCCTTTTCCTTGTAATAATGTATATTGTTCCTTCTTCTGTTATTGCTTCCTCAGCGTTTTTGATGAGGTTTAAGAAAACCTGCTGAAGCTTTTGTTTATCTCCAGGGAGCGAGATGTCGTCCGGAATCTCAACATGGATTTCAACAGTTGACCGAATCTCTCCTTTGATGAGCCTGACGGACTCCCTGACCGTGCCGCTCAGATTAATCATTTCCTTCTTCCCTTCCCTTGAGAAACCAAGAACTGTTCTTATAATATCTCTTGCCCTGTCCGTCTCGGCCTCTATCTGTGATAGAAGCTCCTTTTTAAAGGCGGCATCAGGCGCATCCATCTCTTCTTTAAGTATCTCGCAGGAAGTGGAGATATTGGAAAGAGGGTTGTTAAGCTCGTGAGCAACACCGAAAAGCAGGGTTCCGGAAGAAGCCAGTTTCTCGGACTGAATAAGATGCTTCTGCCTCAGATCTAACTCTAAAAGCATCGTGTTGATAGCCTTGCTCAGTGATATCATCTCCATATCAGGGGATAAGATAGACATAAATGAGAAGTTCCCGTCTGCGATACTGTGCATATTATTCTCTAAGCGTTTCAAGGGTGTTATGACCATACGGAACAGGTATTGAGCAATGAAAAAGCCCACTATGATGAGGAATACCCCTGAACCGATCAAAAGCCTTTGAGAAGACACTATCAATGACTGCATGTATTTCCGTTCCGCAATCGTAATTTCCTCGGCAAAATCAACAATCTCTCTGCCCTTGTTTCTTATTCTCTCTTCCAAGCGCTGGTCTTTGAAAAAAGCAGGGATTTTGTTCATATTGAAATGTTCCTGCACGATAGCCCTGTATTGAAGAATATTGGATTTGAAGGTATTGATATTTCCTTTGATCACGAGTTTTTTGAATGCATCTTCGTTTCTGTTAATAATATCTTCAGCCTTTTCAGTAAACATCAAATTTTCAGAATAATCTTCTTCATGCCCGTAAAGAAAATAATTTTTCTCAAATCTTCTCATCTCAAGTGTTGCATCAAAAAGGTCAGAGATGATAAAGCTGGATTCAATCTCATGATCAATGGCTCGTAAATAAAAATAGTTCACGAGTGCAATCGTAATAATTAGTGCAATGCCGATATAGTATGCGTATCTGATTTTCTTTCTGATACTTGGTTGGTATCTGGCCATTAAATCAATTTTAAAAAAAACTATTGTAAAATGCAACATCTGTACATTTATATGCAACAATAATCTGACATGTCTTTTGAAAAATGAAAAGTACGTAATTATCAGCGTGGCTCAAGAAATTATTTCAAAATATTAAGTTAGCTTTCTAACAGGCATTGCATAATGCAACGGTTTGGAAATCTTATCTGCTGTCGCTTGAAGGCCATAAACCACATAAAATCAGGTAGTTATATGGATTGTCTATCTCTGGCACAGAAATTGCTTTAAAAATATTAAAAGGTATTTGAAAAAAAACTAAAAGAAAGGAGTGTATATGAGAGGCTTTTTTAAGAAATTTGAGGATTTAATGGCTTCTGTCGCCTTTGCAGAAGAAGGAGAGCATGAGACAGCCAGGGAGATTCAGAACGAGGGAAAAATCCTTGCCTCAAAAATCAGGATATTTAAAAATGAGGTGGATGTAACTATTGATGACCTTATGTTAATAGCTATTACCTTTGCAGAGGCAGGAGAGCATGAGAAGGCAGTTGAAATCCTGAGTGAGGCAGAGAACCGGCTGAGGGGAGTGAAAGATGACCTTCGCAAGAAGCTTGTCACTTTTTCAATGAGTTCGGCATAGCTTAACAAAGGAAGAGGTTGATTATGAAAAACTTTTTAAAGAAGTTTGAAGATGCAATGACTGCCGCTGCCTTTGCAGAGGCAGGCGAGTTTAACACAGCAAGGGAAATACTGAATGAACGGCACAGGATATTACTCGTCCTCACAGGAGAGAAGTCGGACATATATGTTTTCAGATATGCACTGAATGCCAGTAAGAGGATAGGCGCAGGACTTGAGATTCTCTATTTTTCAAGTGATGCAAAAGAGCTTATCAGCCGATTAAAGTCAGAACTTAGAAAAGAAAATATTGAATACAGTTTTATTCATAAAAGCGGATGCATAGAGGAAGAGATTCTCGAATATACCAGCAAAAACAGAGAGATACTTTTTGTTGTGGCAGAATCGCCGGACGGGCTGAATATCAACTGCAGGAAGGCAGGTAAGAGAATAACAGAATCCTGGAAAGACCTCAAATGCCCGTTAGTGGTTGTATCAGACCTTGCCCCCGCTTTATAAAAAAAATCTGAGGAGGAAGATAGATGTCAGAAGAAAAAAAGAGTCGAAAAAGAAAACCATTTACAGGGACACTGATTTTCGGGTCGATCTCTCTCGCATCCTACTTTATGCTGTTAACTCACCAGGAATGGGTGACGGATTATTATACTAGGGGAGGATATTACGCAGCGTTCCCGATTGTTACAGCATTCTGGTTTTCCTTTATGCATGGTACATTCGGCAGTAATCTGTTGAGTGTATTTGGACTGGAAGCAAAGAAGACCACAAGTAAAAAATAAATAAAAAACAGGCGTCATGAAAGGAAAAGTTTATAAATGAGAAAGGCTGCAGCAATTATTCTTGTTATTCTAATTATATTACCACTGGCAACAGCGGCATTTGCCGGTGGTCCACCGCCAAAAAACTTTAAAAAGGGTATCTTCCTTGAGATTGATCAGATTGCAGGGACAGGAGTATTCCAGCCTTCTGATTCAGAGCAGAGCATGACTCTCAAGCTCGGCAAAGAGATAAACGTTGAAAATATAAAGATAAACAATAAGATGATGGTTACCCTTGAGGAACATGACGGGCAGATATTTGCAAAGACTGCAGATGTAATGTTTATGGAGCTTACTTTATCCAAATACATCGCTCTTATCGTAGTTGGATTCATCGGAGGTCTCCTGAGCGGGTTCATCGGCTCTGGAGGGGCATTCGTTCTCACTCCGGCCATGATGTCACTTGGGGTTCCCGGCGCAATAGCGGTTGCGAGCAATATGTGCCACAAGTTCCCCAAGGCAATGGTCGGCGCCTACAAGAGGTTCAAATACGGACAGGTTGATATCAAACTCGGACTTATCATGGCAGCCTCTGCTATAGTAGGAGTTCAGATAGGGATAAAGATTCAGAAGACTATCCTTGAGGCATGGGGCAACGCCGGATCAAACCTTTATGTCAGTATCGTCTTTGTGGTTGTACTTGTTATTGTGGGATTCTATGTATTACGGGATGCCTCCAGACTTGCGAAAAAAGGCTCAGATGATACGACTTCAAAGCTTGCACTTAAAATGCAGAAGATCAAAATCCCTCCGATGATACACTTCAAGACAGCGGGCGTTACACTCTCTGTATGGATCACTCTTCCTGTAGGACTCGCAACCGGCATGCTGGCTGCAACCATTGCTGTAGGCGGTTTTATCGGGGTGCCGGGCATGATCTATGTGGTTGGTGCCTCGGCTATTGTCGCCAGTGCGACTGAACTTCTCGTAGCTTTTGTAATGGGTACGTGGGGATCAATCCAGTGGGCATTGAGCGGTCTGGTTGATATAAGGCTTACGCTGCTTATTCTATCTGCCTCTCTTATCGGAGTACAGCTTGGCGCTCTTGGAACTACATATGTAAAGGATTACACTATTAAGCTTGTCATGTCTGCGGTGATGCTCATCGTTGCTGTGAGCAGGGGCGTCAAGATCCCCGGATATCTGGCTGATCTGGGATGGGTGTCTCCTCTTGGTGCGAATACTGTTACTATACTGAATGGCATCAGCTTCTGGGCGCTTGTTGCAGCACTCGGTACAGCTGGGATTATCATATCCGGCGCAATGATTAAAGGTATGGCAAGGGAAAGAACGAAAGAGAAAGAAGCTGTGGCTGCAGATAAAGTATAATGGGTAAGTACAGAAAGATACTTGTTCCCTTTGACGGTTCTGTATCGAGTAAAAACGCTCTGATGCAGGCAATAAAACTTTCTCAGACAGAAAAATCATGGATAAAGGTGCTGGCAGTAGTTCCGTCGTATGAGGGGGATCTCGAATTTGTGGGGGTCAGTAATATAAGGAGCCTGTTAGATGGGCAAGGGAAGAAGCTTCTCATGGAGGCTACAGCAACAGCAAAGGCTCAAGGGATAACAATACTCACAAATCTTGAACAGGGTGAGGCCTTTGAAAGAATTGTCGATGTAGCAGACTCTGAAAACTGCGATCTCATCATCATGGGAAGAAAAGGCGTTCATAACCTTGAAAAAATGCTCATGGGCAGTGTTACCTCAAGAGTGATAAGCTATGCAAACAATGATGTCCTTATCGTTCTCGGAGATGCCTCGATTGGATGGAATCACATACTTATTGCAACAGACGGTTCACAATACAGTGAGCCTGCTATCGAGCATGCCATAAATTTTGCAAGTTCTTATGGAGGCAGTTTAACGGCTGTATCTGTTGTGGATTTAACGGATGAGTTTTATGCGCAGGCGCCGGAAGCAGTCGACAAGATGATTGAAAAATCAAAAACAGTGCTTGAAAAGGTAAGGGAAAAAGCAGAAGCTTTACATATAAAAGCGGAAACCGTGGTAAAAGAAGGCGAGTCATATCAAAAGATAGTGGAAGTTGCGGAAGAAAAAGGTGCTGATGTAATTTTCATGGGCAGTCACGGCAGAACAGGTCTGAAAAAACTTATCATGGGAAGTGTTACTGAAAAGGTCATCGGCTATGCTCCATGCCCGGTAATGGTTGTAAAGTCATGAGATGTACAGAGATTACAATTTAAATCTGATAGTGCCTATTATAAAAAATCTGCAATTATTATCCCGAAACCTGAGCAATACTACACATGTTTTCAGCGCTCTCATTTACAATAAACCTCTGGAAAAAAACACCAAGGAAATGAAACCGAAGGTAGAAAGCATTCCCTGTAGAGGATGTGCTGAGGATTTTGGAGCAGAAGTTACCAGTAGTGTAATTCCCCTACATCTACGTGAACAAAATTTGAATCCGGGTAATAGCCTACCCCGCCGTCTCCAAGATCCACTGCCGCCTGCCGCACCAGGGGAAGAGGGATATTCGGCACTCGTATATCAACAGCCCTGCCATACATATGCAGGCTATTCATGGCAACACCACTGGAATGCTTCAGGAGAAAGGCATTGGTAGCCGGCGAACGATAGCCTGAGATGATATGGAAGTATTGTCTGGTATTGAGCCGGCTGTGAATGGCATAAAGCAAATCCAGCAGTTTGGTATCTATCGGCTTAATCTTGTCGCCGCGGTGGTCACGCATGATATAGTTAATACTTTTCAGCGCTTCAGGTACATATTCCCCTTTATCCCGGTAAACAGTCCTGAGACTCTCCCGGGTATGTATATTGTAAAAAGACAGAACCTTCTCACGTGAATGAGAATCATGAATATCTGCAAAAGAAGGGAACGGGAATATGCCAGCTGCAGTGGCAAAAAAACCTAACTTAAGGAAATTACGACGGCTAAGTTTTTGTCCTGCTAATTTACGTCTGTCTTTAGAATGATTCATTATCAGGTCCCCTCCTTATATCAAGAATTAATACAGGATTACCTCCTGTACTTATAACCCCCTTTTTGCCCATTACTAATTTCTTTCTGCCTGATAATTTTTCGTTCCAGCAAACAACATTAATCTTTTTATCAAAAAATAAAACGTCTAATTGTAACACAATTCCAAAAAGTGGTAAATATTTTTTATGTGTCTGGAATAAATTAAAGGCCAAAGAGGTTTTATCCCCGATAACTATCACTTCCATAAAAAGTTAAGAGTTAAGAGTAAAGAAAAATGAAGATTTCTATTAACAGAGATAAAAGTTGCTGTGAATTTTGTTTTTATGCTTTTTTATAGTATAATTCAGTAATGATGCATGGTGAAAAAAGAAATTTTAAAAGATACAATTGCCAGTCCCCGTGCGAAATAAAGCTGGATAAAGAAACCTTCAAAGGCACTCTTATTGACTACTCAGAGGGAGTCAGTATAATTACTGAAAATATTCAACAGCTTGTGCCGGGCGTAAAGGTAATTATAGATGCTCCGGAAATAAATATGGTATTCGATGCGGAGATTGTATGGATAAGAGAGTCAAAAGACAATCGCAAACTCGGACTTAAGAGACTGGAAAATTTTAAAGGTTCCCTGAAAGAGTTCCACCTGCCAGAAATATTAATTGGCTACCAGAGGAGTCTAAAAACAGGAATCTTCAAAGCAACAAGCGGTTCGATAGTAAAAAAGATTTTTATCAAGAATGGAGATATGATTTTTTCTGCCTCTAACCATGAAGACGACCGGCTTGGAGCGCTCCTTCTAAAAAAGAATTGGATTACGTTTGAACAATACAGACAGGCGTCCGCTTTATTAAAGCAGACAGGAGAAAGATTTGGAAGTATCCTCGTCGAACTTGGATATTTGACATCAAAAGAGCTTTCTGTGGCAGTACAGCATCAAATAGAGGAGATTATTATCAGCCTTTTTACCATTGAAGAAGGAACATTTGAATTCTCAGAGGGCTCTCTACCTTCAGAGGAAGTTATAACCCTTCGTATCAGCGCTGCAAATATCATATATCAGGGAATAAAGAAAATTAACAATTTCGAGTATATAGAAAAAATATGTCCTCCCTTAGATGCTGTATTAAATCTTTCCTCAAATCCCATAAACATCTTCCAGGATATCGCTATTTCCTTTCCTGATAAAAAGATTCTTTCTCTTATAAACGGTCGATATCCCCTTAAGTCAATATTGTCACTTTCTCCTTCATCGGATTTTGAAACACTTAAGACCATTTACGCCTTTGTCAGCATAGGGCTCGTTAATATAAAAAGTGAGGATGAGGAACCTGTTGAATTCCCTGTTGAAGAGCTTGTCGCTGAACCTGCCGAACCCATAACAATAGAGTTCATGGAAAAGATAGATGAGATGTATAACGAATGTGAAACTGCCGGATATTATGAGTTTTTAGGCATTGAAAAAGGAATATCAATAGATGAATTGATTGATATATATTACAACTTATCAAAGCAATTCCATCCTGACAGACATTTTTCCCAACCCTCAGAAGACTTAAAAATGAAATTAACCAAAATATTTTCCTATGCTACTGCAGCATTTGAAACCCTGTCCAACGCAGAAAAAAGAGAAGAATATGACCAAATGATGCTTGCCCTTGATGCTAAAGCATCAGAAAAAGAGGCTGAGGAAACAGAGCCGGGGCTGACGCGTGATGAGCATGCTGAGGAACTTCAGGACGAGACTGCTCATGCGGATACAGTTCATACAACTTCTTCTTATGACGAAGTTACAGAGGGGCAGAAGGCAGGCGAACTGACGGCAGACGCGGTAAATGATGCAGTCACGACTCATGAGCCTGACAGCGCTGTGGATGAAATCATTGACAGTCAGGAAACTGCGGAAAAAGAAAAGACGGATGACATGGAACCGGCAGCTGCTGCTCTTGAAAAGCCCGGAGACGAAGAAGCTCAGATGGATACTGATAAGGTTACGAGTGATGATATTTTAACAGGAGAAGACGAAGAAGTCAGGAAAAAGAGTCTCTTTTCGCCGGTTGCAGTCGTTGTTGCAATTGCGCTTGTAATAGCTTCATTTCTAATCTATAAGAATTTCAAAAAAGAACCTCAAAGTCAGGCACAGGTTATTACAACGCAGAGTTCACAGCTTCCTGCTTTGCAGGATGAACTTATGAGCAAGGTATTAAGTGAGA
>SDBV01001695.1_pt1 | contig 33042 bp, 24 predicted proteins | sample 2277081 | NCBI WGS metagenome assembly SDBV01 (sample SAMN10402039, study PRJNA504765) | marine sediment metagenome | isolation source: marine sediment core GS10_PC15, 223 cmbsf | place: Arctic Ocean: Southern Knipovich Ridge | collected 2010 | reverse complement strand
GCCAGGAATGACCATTGGGGGATCGTCTAATGGTAGGACGCAAGCCTCTGGCGCTTGTTGTGAGGGTTCGAGTCCTTCTCCCCCAGCAAAAATAGGAAGACCTCGTTTTTCGGGGTCTTCCTGTTTTATTGGGAAGGACGAGAACCCGCTGTAGGGGTTATATTTTCCGGGGAAAGCGCAATTTCCCCGGAATCAAGCTTCAGGAAAAGGGGCCCCAGGGGTAAAACCTCGGGTTTTGCCCCTGGAGAGTGAGCCGTTAGGCGGGTGCCGGTTTTGCAGCCGTGGGCGCGGTTGTTGCGCCAGGTGAACGATGGGGACGAGTCCTTCTCTCCCAAGCCTCCGTTTTTCGGGGTCTTCCTATTTTTTATTGTGGGGGCTCGAACCCATGACAGGGACATTCTTACCAAATATCTGGCCGAGCTCAGCTCGCTACATAGGTGCCATAATTGATGGGAAAGCGCACAATTGCGCTGGCATTGAAACAGTCATGCTAAATAAGGCATAATAAGCAAGCGCCAAACAATTAGGCGAGCGGACACACAAGAGAGCGACGCTGATTTCAGACGCTATATGTAAAAAACAAAGGAATAATCGTTAACCAAACAATAGATTCGCCTAAAACCAGCAGCGCCATCACAGCATACTTCCTCAAGGGATTCAGTTTCATATGGCAATTTATGAGACTCGTTACTGTCGCTTGGGCTTGGGGCGGCCCTCTTTTCGCTTTGGGCACCGTAGCCGACCCAAGCGAGGCTTCATACCCAAGCTTAGCCGCCATCCTCAAACCAGTAGAGTCCCAAGCCTTTTGGTTGATTCCACTCTTCGCGGTGGTTGGTATTGTAATTGTCGCATGGCCATTTGAGCGCGGTCCTCAAGTGAGTACGCCGCTGGCGCTAGCCCTACTCGCTTTGGGCTTGACAACCGCAGGCCTGGGCTTGTGGGGGGCGAAGTCAAGCGGGTCGCCTATGATTGTTTGGACAATATTGATCGGACTGGAGGCACCCCTGGTTGGCTTCTTTGTAACTAGCATGTCTCTGTGGCGACGACGAAAGTGGTTCGCGATAGCGTGGATAGTCGGTTGGCCGACTACAATATTTCTGTTGCAACTCGCAAACAGTAACACTGGGGAAGGTTCAAATCTCGGGGCGGGTTTCTTCATCATAATTGCTCTGTTGATACTTAGCGGTGCTTCTTTTTGGGCGAGTGTGGTTGCTTTTATCATAATAGAGCTGAAGCGAATCGTGAAGGCCAGAAACAGATCGCGCAGGTCGCTAATTGTGGTTGCGTCAATACTCCTTATCCTCGTTGGTTTTACAAGCGTGAGCGAGTGGCGAGGCTATCAAGCGCCGCAACAAAGCAAAAGTATTGTGCAGCCCAAGATATCTGCCGCGAGTCGTCGAATAGTGCCAGGTAAGTTTGCCTTTCTCAATAACTCCAATAACATTGTCATCAAGGCGGTCGGGGATAGTTCGACATCAACTATATATAAGTTAGCAAAAGACGAAGAAGTGGACGCTTTAGAGTTCTCCCCCGACGGGAACAAACTACTTCTGATCGGTCATGTTCTAAAAAATAATAAAAAAGACATAAATGTCGTTTACGACCTAGAGAACAAGAAACTGCATACCCTGCCTGATTCATTTAGCTCCTGGAAAGGTAACAATCAGCTTTATGACGGGATCAAAGATTCATCTTTTTACGATTTAGAGAAAAACCGTTACATTAAAATTGCCCCCGACATACGTGATTATGTCGAATGGGTTTCAAAGGAATCTCAAGACGGCGAGCGGATCATAATAACGGATAGCGAGCGCGCAAGCCGTGTCCTAGTTGGGACAAAGGGAAATTGGCGCGAGATGAAGAAATCTTTTAGGGGCCCCGGAGTTTTTATTGATGCGGTGTGGATAGGTAAAAACCGAATTGGCGTCATGGATAATGAAGAGGGTGATATTCATGAAGAGCTAATGATATTCGACAAAAAGACTGGTAAGCTTGTTCGGCGCCTAGCCACTCCTGGCAATCCCCGCAAGGATCCCTTTGTCTGGATGTCTGTTGATTCATCGCCCGACGGCAGCCAACTTCTTTTTGAAATATATAATGATGAGACTGAAGAAGGAAGCACCTGGCTGATGAATTCGAAGACCGGCAAAAAAAGAAAGCTGCCTGAAGATTCTTTGACTGTGCTTAATTGGCTGCCTGATAACAGGCATTTCTTGGCACTCGAAGGCGAGAACGATGTATGGTTGGCTGATATCGAGGCAAAAAAAGCTTTTAAAGAAAAACTGCTAACTTATTCTGGTGAGTTCATAGACTGGACACCGTATTAGAACAAAAAGATCGAAGATCGTCCCTTAAGTTCCACCTTGTTCTATTGCTGCGGCCAATTCATTTAGCTTTATCGAAGCAATAAAGGTTCGAACTTCATCCACTAGCGCCAGCAATTTAAAAACCTCCATTTATGGGGGTTTTTAAATTTGCGGGAAGGACGAGAACCCAAGCGACGGGGACATTCTTACATAATATTAAGCCGAGCTCAGCTCGGCATTTAGGTTATAAGAGTGTCCCCACCTCACTTATCAAATCGGCGAGCTCAGCTCGCCCACATAGGAGCGATAACGGAAAGCGCAATTTCCCCGGAATCCAGCTTCAGGAAAAGGAAGCAGCCACCAAAGGTGGTGTTGAGGGCAAAAAGATAAAAAATAATGTTAACCAAAAAGAAATCGAGAGAAGATGCATCCATTTAGGAACAGTGACACATATACCCCCCTCAACAAACATATCGCTGATATATGTGAAGAAATAAGGTCCCTTGATAACGAGTACTCTTAAAAACTTGTTCATTGGCACGCGAGCGCATGCGCAGCCGCCATGATTAAAAGATCTTCGGCACCAGTTTCTGTCGACACGGATCCATTGCAGCATTATGAGTATGCCACTTAGGGCGAAAGATCGAGAGCTCCCTCTACAATGCTTCGGCCCGCGCTGAGGCGAAGCCAAAGGGGTTCGCGCTTATCAAAAGCCAGGTTTCTTAAATTCTTTAGCAACCGTGTCTGATATAGGGGGGCGCTTATTAGCCGGATTTCTGATCATCTGGCTGGATGGAAAACCAAAAAAAGCTTGTGGATAAGCGATTGAATAGTCAAGAAAGTGCGTCAATGAGGATTTCTGCTTTTCCTCATCCATCAACATGATGGCTCTTTGAATCTCATCTCTAAATTTAGCGTTATTGACGGTCGTTGTGCTCGATCGACCAATCGCGATATCGCCTCTTAGTAACTGCAGCGCATAATTGTCTGGATTATCAATGGTCTTTAGATACGCGAGAAGCGCCCAGGGTCGATCAGTATCTTCTATTTTTCCCGAAACCACAGCGGGCCACATAGTTGAGGCGAAGTTGGGCTCAAATATTAGCCCGTTTTCCCATATGTCCCGAGCCGCATCACCTTGCCGGGCAGAGCCAGCTATTTTCATAATAGTTTCCACCAAGTGCCTTCGCTCCTCAGGGGTAAACGGGAAAAGAAGGCGCCACCTGAAAGCTCTTGTCAATGCTTTCGCGCTGACGTTTGGTATCTCAACATCTTGCCCCCTAACGCTAAGCGCCGCGTACGAGATCGCTTGAAATTTCTTATCATGCTTGTCCTTCAGCGCGCGGGTAAGCAATTCGGTATAAGCTGCCTTTGGTTTTCGGCTCAAGTTAAATAAAGACGCCGTCGCTTGAAATCTTAATTTCCGGTTGCGTGATTCAGATACTTTTTCAAGCGCCTCACGCGCGCCGGGAACACGACGTACCGCTTGATTTGACAACACAGACACGTATGCTTCATCCGGCTTTATTTGAGCAAACAAGTCTATTGCTTCCGGCGAGAATGTCGTATCGAGCGCATTGAAGTATTCTGCGACTCCGGGGAGGGCCCGCATAGCTTTATGACGTAAAAGCTCAAGAATGAGACCTTTCGCTATGCTGGAATCATACTTGACTGTGCGGACAAAATTTTCATCTTCTTCGAAATGATTGTCATACTCCTCTCTCGTCCACTTAACCGATGCTGATATTGTAGCCTTTGAGGCTGGCTTGCCTAAGGCAGACAGCAGTAGAAGCCCCATACCAGGGCCTTCATATTCAACTGCGGCAATCCACTTTCTGGCCATTTTCTCAGCCTCGCGCGGATGCAGGGTAACCAATATTTCATCTAGATTTTCGTCTCTCTCCAGGATCAAGTATTCAAGAACGCCTCCCGTGCTGGGCTTACTTAAGGAGCTAAGTAGTTTTTCAGAAAACTCTGCGCGTGACCGGATTAACGCGGAAATGTCATATGATCGTATTGGCCCACCAGGTGTTCCGTAAGACTCTTTTGCCACCTCTTCTAATTTGGCTCGGCCTTGCTTATCGGAAGCCAAACGTCTTACGGCAAGCGTTTCGCTATCCGGCATGCTGTCGGGTACGGCGCCCCACAAAACCTTATCTATGCTCTTAAGAATCATAGCTTTTGCTCGACCTCGCCCTTGGGTGCCGTAATTAAATAATGAAAGCGCCGCGCGCAATGCGATATCTTCGTCTTTATGATTCAACAGGGGCATAATGAAGGCCTCTGCCGAAGGTGATTTTTGTTCAATCAGCGTATCCGCGAAAAATTGCACTGAACGAATCCGATAATCTACTTCGGAGTCAAGGCCTATTCTAGGCGGGTCGGAGTAAGGATCTTTTTCAAGCGCGGCATTCTTCCAATCCTTGTCCAGCAATTTCTTGAAATGTTTTGGATAGCGCTTACTCAGTCCGCTTAAGACATTCACGTCATAATGCGGTAGATCCGAATATATTGTGTATAACGGCTGCTTGGCTGCTGCTTTGTCAAGCGCCTGCAAGCTTTTTTTGTACTCGCCAATATAAAAATATGGCTCAATCTGATATTCAGGCGCCAGGCTTTCAAGCGCGAGGCGCATCCAGGAGTCGCCGAAATAATAGCTTTTGTTGAAGTGATCATATTCTTCAGGCCTGATTTGCTCGGCGGTGAAATCGGTTTCGATTGTCCTTTTTTTGACAAAAGGGACAAACCCCTGAGTTGCTATCAATCGTTCACCGGAAGCTTGCACATGATACGTGTTTCGATCGACTAGAACCAGAAACAGCATTGCTATACTAACAAGGACAAGCCACGCCCAGGCTGGGAACGTGAGTTTGAAATATTGTTTTACGCCCAGGACGATCAATAGAAATAAAAGAAAAGAAGAGAACATAATTATAATAGTTTTCCAAAATATCGCGTTTTCGTGATTTGGTGTGAGCCAAGTTTTTGAGCTACGTCCCTTAAATTTATTTAGCAGGCGAATGTCCTTTTTGATAGATGGCCCACCAACTAAATCGTTACTTCTGATTATGTCGGCAAGAGGAATTTGTGAACCGCTTACCTTGTTTGCGTAAACTAGATATTCCCCGTTAAGCGTAAAAAAGGCCGGCGGCGGCCAGGAGTCAGTTATTTCGCCGGGATCTAGAACGACCATTTTTGATTTCGAGACGCCCTTCCAGGCTTTGTAAACTTTAAACTGAGCTTTATATTTACGGTCATAAAACTGAGCCTTCTGTTTCACTTCACTAATTTTTGTAACGCGTCCAAAAAAAACGGCATCCGCTTTTTGAAACGCTCGCAGTGGTGACGAGCCCCGTGGAATGATTTTTGTAAGTCTCGAAGTTGTTGCATGCGCAGGAATATCAACAAGGGTAGTAGATAACAACAAAGCAAGAACCAGCGCTTTTTTAAACGTCATAAAACAATATAATAGACGCAGACGCATCAATTTGCCACTTTGTGAAGCTAGCAAGCTTTGCCCTTTTAACCAAGCGCTGTAAAATGAAGGGTGAGAGATAACAAGTCGTTGCAGCAGACGGCTAACGCCGCCGGAAGACCAAAAAATATTTGTCGAGAAGAAACTCAAATGACATCAATTGATGTGAATCGGTTTTTCAATAGCCATTAGAATTGTTCGAAGCTTATCCACTAAGGCCCACTTTATTTCAAATCAAAGTTACATTCATTTGACCAAGCAAAACTAACAAAAGTTCGAACTTCGTCCACTAGCCCCAACAATATAAAAACCTCCACTTTTCGGGGGTTTTTATATTTCTCGAGAACCAAAAGCCGAAAACCGAGAAATAGTTCTGCTAGAGGTTCAGTCGGCTTTCGACTTTTGGTTTTCCCGTCCGAAGAGCGAGCCGCCAGAAGAAAACCGGAGATGTTCCTCAAATACTACAGATACCGGCAATGGTTCCGGCATTGAAACCGTCCTACTAAATAAGTCATAATAAGCAAATCCCGCGGATAGCTTATCACCGCAGATGAATTCGGACATTAGGCCAAGAGCTGATCAAACTGTCGGGGTCTACAAGAAATGGAGTAACAATGAGACTGAGCTCAATTGTGAGCACCACGGTACAGCTTCTGGCTCGGGCCGGATGGGCGCCCGCATCCGTCTTTCTGCTTCAAGTTTTTATTACTTATGTATTAAATTGGGACACGCTTTTCCCGCAAGTGGACATTCCAATGCACTTCATAGGTGGAGTAGCCATGGCCTATTTCCTGTGGAGCTGCTTCGCGGCCTTACCCGAGAGAGCCATCGAGGTATCCCTGCGACCACTGGCGGCGGCTGTGTTCGTTATAAGCCTCACCGCGGCAACTGCAATGCTCTGGGAGTTCGCGGAGTTCACGTTTGATGCCCTGTTCGGCACGCGTATGCAGGGAGGTCTCGAAGATACGTTGCTTGACATGGCCCTCGGTGTCTTCGGTGGCATTACCTACGTTCTTATTGCCTGGCGGCAGCGTACCATTGGCTCCGTGCTACCTGTTTCAGTGGGCGAGCGTGCAGTAGAATAACCATGGCTGACGAGCATCTCGGTTGTTTCCGGCATTGAAACCGTCCTACTAAATAAGTCATAATAAGCAAGCACCAAATAATTCATTCCGGCGGATGCTTACCCGCGACCAAAAGCAGGCTTAGGTCAAAACCGCCGATCTAGAGCGTTATGTGTAATAAAGAAAATACCAATCTATGGATGGGAAATATTTGAATATAAAGCAAGGCATTAAGGTCAAGATCGTATTAAAACAGGACCAACAAAGCGGCAAACTAACCGAAGGCTTTGTCAAAGATATTTTGACAAAGTCTCCGTCACATCCTCATGGCATAAAAGTAAGATTAACAAGTGGAGATGTAGGACGAGTTAAAGAAATATGCAAATGACACTCCACGATCGCCGGCTACCAGATTCCCAAGGAGTTGGCCTTAATGGCCGAAGTCATATTGATCGGAGGCATAATTAATCTCGTTTTAGCCACACTCTTCAGCTTGGCTCTAAACGAAGTCAGGTTCTCGTTTTTTATCGTGACCGCTGCACTTTCGACGACTCTTATCACCGGCCACTTCCGGTTCTTAAGGAACGAAAACTAGAATCACCGGGTCTTTCCACTGCTTTCCTCTCATTTTTAACCTATTGCCGGGTCCGCACAAAAGATAATTACAGGTACTGGCTTTTAGCTTACCGAAAGAGGGAAAGATAAGACATTGAACAATCAAATGTCTAGCTCGGTAGGAAATGCTTTGGGGACAATGAGGATCTGGAGAAGCCGCCTGTGGAAACAGTACCGGTGGGTCATAATTGGGAGCCTCGGTTTGATAGCGGGAGTCCTCGGCTATATCGGTTTCGTCAAATATTATGGTCAAACGCGCTCGCGACTGGACATATTATATTTGATCCTTCAGCTATTCGTAATTGAAGGCGGACCCGCGCAAAACCAGCCAAATTCATGGGAATTGGAAGTGGCTCGATATCTGGCACCAGCTACCGCTGGATTTGCGATTATCGAGGCGCTGGCGTTTATTTTTCGCGAGCAACTTCAGATGTTGTATCTCCGCTTTATTAAGAAACACATCATCATCTGCGGATTAGGCCGTGAGGGCCAGTTGTTTGCCCGCGGATTCCTTGATCGCGGGGATCATGTCGTAGCGATAGACGAGAACCCGGATCACCCTTTTATCGATCAATTACGCCAGAGTGGCGCTATTGTCATGGTTGGCGATGCCGCCGATCGTAACACATTACGCGGCTTAGGAGCGGAAAGAGCTAAAGCAATAGTTGCGGTCTGCGAAAACGACGGATTTAACACAGAAATCGCGATTGAAGCCAAAAACTTAGCCAAAAACCAAAGAAAAACCCCACTTAACTGCTATGTCCATCTGGTTGATCCATATCTACGGGACTTGCTGAGAGAGCGAGAGATTATGGATGAGACGTTTACTCATTTTAGATTGGAAATCTTCAATATTTTCGATGCGGGGGCGCGGATTTTGATGAACGAATACCCGCCATTTAAACGTGATGCTCAAACTTCTGACCAGCAACAAGCCCACATTCTCGTTGTGGGGATGGGACATCTGGGAGCTAGTTTTATCGCGCTTGCAGCTCGGTCATGGCAAGCAAAATGGCCGATAGGGGCATGCGGCGAACGCTTGCTGATCACTGTTGTCGATCTGAGCGCCAAACGTAAGATAGAGTCCCTGATACTCCAATACTCTGATCTTGAAAAGACCTGCGAGTTTTTTGCTGAAGAAGTTGATGTAAATTCACTTGAGTTTCAACGAGCGAACTTTCTTTTCGATATCGAACGACATCAGAAGATAGGAACAGTCTATGTTTTTTTAGACAATGACTCGCTCAGTTTGGCCGTAGGATTGGCTCTTTTTCAGCGACTGAGGATGAAAGAAGTGCCAGTCATAATAAGAATGAGCCATCAAACGGGGTTAGCGGTAATAGTGAGAGAGCTCGAAGCTCAGAGAGGCGAATTCGAGTACCTTCACGTTTTTGCGCTTCCAGACTGCACTTGCAAGGTTAGTACATTGCTTGGCGGAACACACGAAATACTAGCCAGCGCGTTGCATGAAGAATACGTCCGTAATCAGAAATCGTTGGGCGAGACCCTGCACACGAATCCTGCCTTAGTTTCATGGGAGGACTTACCAATTGACCTAAAGGAATCGAATAGGCATCTAGCTGACCACATCGGGATCAAGCTGAAAGCTGTTGGGCACACTATCGCCCCTCTATCGGACCGGCGAACTGAGTCATTACCGTTTTCAGCTGACGAAATCGAATTAATGGCCCAGATGGAGCACGACCGCTATGTGAACGAACGTATTCATGCTGGGTGGAGTTTTGCTCCCAGCCCGAAGAACGCCAGGCTCAGAACCAGTCCCACGTTAGTAGGATGGGAACAACTGCCTGAGTCTGAAAAAGAAAAAGACCGCGACATTGTGCGCCACTTGCCTGGTCTGCTTGCCGAGGCCGGGTTTCAGATATGCCGTTTAACGTAAGGGGTATCATTTCTCTGAAGCGGGGTTGCTTGAATGACAGAAGTTCAGCACGGCGCGACACATGACGTATTTATAAGCTATTCGGCTCATGGTGAAGATAAGCTTGTGGCCAATGCGGTCTGCGCTAAGCTGGAAAGTCGCAATATCCGGTGCTGGATTGCGCCCCGCGACGCGACACCGGGAAAGCCGTTTGCCGAAGAAATAATCGATGGCATCAACAAGACCAACGTTTTTGTTTTGGTGTTTTCTCGCAACTCAAACACATCACCACATATTGTCAGAGAAGTTGGACACGCGGTGAGTAAGGGCATCCCCATTATTCCCCTGCGTATTGAAGAAGTCGATCCAGACAAGAGCTTAGAGTATTTCCTAAGCGACACGCACTGGCTGGACGCCTTAACGCCTCCGTTAAACGCGCACCTTGAAAAGCTGAGCGATACTGTCGAGTTATTCCTAGGTCAAAATGTTGGCAAAGACAAACCGGCCGTTGCTAAAACCCAACCTGCATCGGAGCCCGCGAAACCGGCAGCCAAACGCTCATTCTGGGCCAAGCTTACTGGCGGTAGATTGCAGAAAGTTCTTATTGCTATTGTCCTCCTCATGTTTCTGTTTGCGGCCGGCACCATTTTCTCTGAAGAAATGCAGTATAACTATGAGAAACAAGCCGATCGCGCTTTTCTTAGCACAGAGTATGAGGACGCAATCAAGCTATACGAAAAGTCGTTCTTTTTTGGTATTGGTTTCGATTATTTCGGAGACCACCCATACAGAAGCATGTATAGGCAAGCTCTCAGCTACATGAAGATCAAAAGAAATAAAAAGGCCCTCCAGGTCGTAAATCTCCTTTTGGATAAAGATTTTGTCTATGAAATAGATCTTGGTGTCGATTCCTCTTGGGATGAAGAAAAAACCTTGATGCTAAGGGCCAGAATTAAACACGAGATGGACAATGATGCTGCAGCCAAAGCAGATTTGAAACGAGTTCTGGCTAAAGAACCGGAGAACAAGAAAGCACTGGCTCAGCTAAAAAAACTACAATGATCTAAACAAGGCTTTTCCTGCAGCCAGACAAACCTTTGAGCTCAAGCCTCGAAATGTTACTGCTTAAGCTACAAGCGAGATCGCTATGCGGCAAACAGCGCCTTTGACTTCAGTCTCAATAGAACAGTATATTTGCGCTCCCAAGCCTCTTGAGTTAGCATCTGAACAGGACAAACAAGCCGGGAAAGGGCGTAATGAAAAAATCTTACTTTATTATAATATTAATGCTCGCACTGATAACGGTAGTCGTGGGCGCGACATATTTTGGACTCTGGAGATACACCGACAACTCTGAAAAGCAGGCCAACGAAACAAAACAGCGCGAGTCGGATAAACCGGAAAACGCAACGAAGATGGCAAAACGAGCGCAAGCATTCATAGACATAAGCGACTTTAAGGGAGCGCTGGATCTATCGACGAAGGCAGTTGCCATCGACGATAAGAATGCTAATGCCTGGGTAACCTTGAGTTCCGCTAACTACTGGATGGGTGATTATAAAGACGCCGTTGAAGCCGCCAACAAGGCTCTAGCGCTAGACGCCAAAAGCGTCGAGGCTCTAAAGATGAAAGCTTTGGCTCAGCTCGCACAAGGCTCGAGGACGGACGCTCTTAAAACAATCAACAAGGCCACTAAAATCAATGGCAAAGACGCAGGGCTTTGGGCCGAAAAAAGTGGTATCCTGCTGGCGAACGTTTTGCAGAGCGGTGAAGGCTCGGCCGGCAACCAGGAAGTGTTGGAGGCTTGCGATAAGGCGCTGGCGCTCGACAGTAAAAATATAACGGCCCTAAGCAACAAGGTGGCGGCATTGCTTAATTCGGGAGACTCTCCAAAAGCAAATGAGGTAGCCGATGAAGCACTGGCCATCGACCCCAAGAATACGTACATCCTAACAATGAAGAGTGACGCCATGCTTGGACTGGGCAAGTTCGAGGAAGCGCTGGCGGCGGCCGACAAAGCGATCAAGCTCAACCCCGACGATCAAGGGGCGTGGAGCGCAAAGAGCGCCGCTCTGGCCAAACTTAGTCGGGACGATGAAGCGAACGCGGCACAGACCAAAGTCAACGAGCTCATGAAGCTATAGGTACGACCCTCTTGCTATGCAAAGATAGCAAAAATAGGCTCCTCCGCCTCTGGGTGCTATATTAGTTATAATGCCTTGCTTGAAAGGAGGGAATATGGCAAAAAAAGCTGAAGATGAATCCCAGCAGCTGGAAGTTCATGTTTCATCTGAAATGAAGAAAGGTGTCTACTGCAACCTGGCCGGCTTCCATCACACCGCCAACGAGTTTATTCTTGACTTTGTCTTCGCTCATATGGACGAAGGTGAACTGGTCTCTAGAGTCATTACAAACCCAACGCACGCCAAGGCGATCTTGTTCGCGCTTGAGGACAACGTGAAGAAGTACGAAAGTAAATATGGTGAAATTGAAGAAGTTGAGATGAGCATAGAAGTTCCTGATTTGATCCATTAGGATCGATTATGATAGGAGCTGTTGCCAAAATCTCAACAACCTGATATTTCTGGGCCTCGCGCCTTTTTCCTGTCACGCCCTAAGCTCATCCCACAAATCTTTCTTTGCATCCTTCCAAAAACCATATCTGATGACAAAACCGCAAAAATAACAACAACTAACTAGCCCATTTGTGCGGGCTTTTCACAACACTTGCCGGAGATTAATTCCATTATGGTTTTGTGTGGATTCATCAAGGACAAAATTAAGACACATGGAGTATTGTTGAAAACAAAAGACAGTAGACTTATAAAGGAGAGTGAATATGGCTGCGCGAGAAATTAGACCGGGTGTTTATCATGTCGGAGCAATAGATTGGGATAGAAGATTGTTTGACGAATTTATCCCCCTGCCGGACGGGACCAGTTACAACGCGTACCTCATAAAAGGAAGCACCAAGACCGCTCTAATAGATACCGTCGATCCGACCAAAGAGGCCGAGCTTTTAAAAAACCTGAAGAAATTGGAAATCGACCGTCTTGATTATATCGTCTCTAACCACTCCGAGCAGGACCATTCGGGCTGTATCCCGCGAATCTTAGAAGAATACCCGAACGCCAAAGTGGTCACAAACGCCAAAGGAGCAAAGATGCTGCAAGAGTTGCTCTTAATTGATGAGCAAAAATTCATTGTGATAAAAGATGAGGAGACGCTCTCATTGGGTGACAAAACACTTGAATTCATGTCGGCTCCTTGGGTCCATTGGCCCGAGACCATCTTTACATATCTGCGCGAACTCAAAATCTTATTCTCGTGTGACTTTCTCGGATCGCATTTGGCGACCAGCAGTTTGTATGTAAATGACCCGGGGAAAATGTCTATCGCTGCCAAGCGCTACTATGCGGAGATTATGATGCCTTTTCGAGCTCACATTAATAAACATCTGGAAAAGCTGGCTGATCTAGATGTCGAGATAGTCGCCCCCAGCCACGGACCTCTCTACGATGCGCCAGACTCAATCATAGATATGTATAAAGATTGGGCCGGCGATGATGTCAGCAATGAGGTCGTCGTTGTCTATGTGTCCATGCACGGCAGCACCCGCACGCTGGTCGACTATTTCGTCGATTCCTTGATCACCAAAGGTGTTGAGGTCAAACCATTTAACCTCAGCAGAACAGACATTGGGGAACTGGCTATCGCCCTTGTCGACACGGCCACGCTTGTTGTCGCATCCCCGATGGTCTTGGCAGGCTTGCACCCGACAGTCGCCCATGCCGCGATCATAGCAAACGCTCTCCGGCCTAAATTGAAGTTCATGTCAATGTTAGGTTCTTTCGGGTGGGGCGGAAAAATGGTCGATCAACTCAGCGGCTTAACCACAAACCTAAAAGCTGAGATGCTCGAGCCTGTGATTGTCAAAGGCTCCCCCGGAAAAGAGGGTTTTGACCAGGTTGATCGTCTTGTGAGTGATATTGTAGAACGCCATCGGGACCTTTAAAGTCTCATGTACTGCCGGCAGAATAACTACGCTAGCCGGCTGATGAAATAATCTTTTACACGGTCAGGAAGAATTCGAGCGAGAAATAGAGCTGCCGCTATTCTCCCGGGCATAACATATCGAGGCTTTGGGCGGCGAGCCTCGACGGCGTGCGTAATAGCCCGCACCACACTAGTGGTCGGCCCCTGACCCGTCAATATCAGTTTCTCATATGACTTTACGCGATCGACATCCGACACGAATAAAGAATTATCGCCGAACCATTCATACTTTGAATCTACCATCTTCTCGTTGAACCGGGTGAGTATTTTTCCCGGCTCGATCAATGAAACAAAAATATTGTGAGGAGACAGCTCCAGGCGCAAGACATCGGCTGCCGCCTCAAGCGCGAACTTGGTCATCGCGTAGGCGCCGAAATAAGGCAGGGCAATGCGACCAACCGAGGACCCGACTATCACTATGCGACCCGACCCCCTCTTGACCATCCCTTTGACGATCTCCTGGGTCAGGGCGAGCGCGGCAAAGACATTCGTGGCGAAATTGGCTTCGAGTCTTTCGATCGGTATCTCAGCCAAAGGGCCCGACTGACCGATGGCCGCGTTATTAATCAGGACCTCCGGTTCCCATCGCTCACAAGCCCGAGACCGGTCTTCCCCGCTGAGAATATCAAGTTTGGCGCAGTCGATGCTCACGCCGATATTCTTGGCTTCTTTGCTGAGTTGTTCAGCCGATTCCTCGGTGTGTGTGGTAGCGACAACATGGTGACCGCTTTGAGCAAGCGACAACGCCGTGTCGTGCCCGATCCCTGAGCCGGCCCCGGTAACAAGAATTGTCTTCATGCCTTAATCATATCCGATAAGCGCCTCTAACAATAAGCCGCGTTTTGATCCAATGAATTAAACGTCATCCATGTGTTTGAGCTCCCGCCAAATGCTATAATCACGCCAATTACTTAAGAAGGGGTTTGATTGATTTGAAACGTCCGAGTTGGCTGATCTTTTTTGGTATAGGATTGGTACTGGCCTCGGCCTTGCTGTACTTTGTCCACTTTCTGATTTTTCAAGACGCGCACCACATAGGCATTTACATGCTTGGAGATCTGGCCTTCGTCCCTATCGAGGTGTTGCTGGTGACAGTGATAATCCACGAACTGCTGGGCGCTAGAGAGAGACGGGCCCGTCTTAGTAAGATGAACATGGTGGTAGGCGCGTTCTTCAGCGAAATGGGCACTTCTCTGCTGGTTAATCTGTCGGATGCCGACCCGAGATTGGATGAGATCAGAAATAGCCTCTTGATCGCGGGCAAATGCACTGACGGAGATTTTGGAGCAGCCAGTCGAGACCTGAAAAAACACAAATTCCGAGTTGACAAAGACAAGATCAACCTAAGTGCCACGCGCGATTTCCTGCGCAGCCAGAAAGACTTTCTCCTACGGCTATTGGAAAACCCCAACCTGCTCGAGCACGAGTCTTTTACTGAGCTCTTGTTCGCTGTCTTTCATTTGTCAGAAGAGTTGGCGGCACGGGGTGAGTTAACAGATATTCAACCCTCTGATCTAGCGCATCTTGTCGGGGATTTCGATCGCATCTACGGTTTGCTCGTCGATCAATGGCTGAATTACATGGACCACTTGAAGAAGAACTACCCTTATTTGTTTTCTCTGGCCTTGAGGACGAACCCGTTTGATCGGAGCGCTTCCCCGATCGTTGTATAGAAAATTCTTAGCGTTGTAAGTTCGGCGGCAATCCGGGGGACGAACCAAAAGGCGGGTTCGGGGCTTGCTGAAACAAATCGCCTAGAGTGCCTCTGAGTTCATATTCAAGAAAAGGCAGCTCTCTCATTGCTTTCGCGAAATCATTCTGCGCCGCGCGCATAAGTTCAAAATATTTGGTATTGGTCGGGGTGCCGTCCTTTTTGACCTTCGTATCAGCTGAATCAGATACTGCAAGCGCCTCAGACAATAAGTCGACCGTTTCCAACAGGTCGGAGTGACCGATAAAAAAGTCATCGGGTGGCGAGATCCCCTCGAGCTTGGACTTTGCTGAATCAAGAGCGGCTATCTGATTATCTTGACCTTTCTTCTTCAGCTCTTTGCCCAAGTCAGACAGGACAGACTTGACCGCCGTCTCATATTTGGTTTTTGTCATGGCGCAAGCGGACACAGTCAGAAGTAGTAGCGTGAGACCAATAAAAAGAGCCAAGCTCTTGCGATATGAAACTTTGGATTTTATCAACATTCGCCGACTATACCGCAGCGGAATCCATTTAACAACCTAGCATCTCTGCCCCAGATCCGGGCCGGTATGTCTCGATCAATCTGTCGCGATGCTTTGTCGTGGTCACCCAAGCGGTTGCATTGATATGGTTTTGTGCTAAAGTTTCGACAATATGTTCTATTGGGTAGAAAACCGAGATGAAAGAGGGGCTTAAATGGAGCAGCATGTAAAGATCATCAGCATCATCGACATCGTTTTTGGAATACTTGCGGTTATCGGAGGAGTTGTTGTTATTCTTATGTCGATGGTCGGAGCGGCCACCCTTGGCACCCAGGGCGTTGAGAACGGAGTTGAGGTCGCGGCTATTATCGCGTCATTCGGGCTCTTCTTAGGCATTATCATCATCGCTATGGGAACTTTGCAAATCTTGGTCGGCGTCAAGCTAAGAGCGTATAAATCTTGGGCACGTATCGTGCAGATAATCTTGGGGATATTAAACTTGTTTAATTTTCCTTTCGGAACCGCTTTCGGTGTCTATGCTCTCTGGGCCATGTTCAACCAAGAGACCGTGGCATTATTTGAGCAAAATCAGGTAAGCTAACTGCGCGGACCTGCAAACGCGCTCAAGCTAAGGCATCAGTTAAAGCGGCGTCCAGACTTGCGTAAGTAAACCGGTAGCCGGCGTTTTCAGCTTTTTTCGGCAACGCGCGTTGGCCTTCAACCAGCAAATCCGCGCCTTCACCAAACATAATTTTCAATGCAAAACCCGGCACAGGTAGCCAGCTGGGTCGGTGCATTGCATTCCCTATGGCTTTCATAAAATCGCGGTTGGTAACCGGGTTCGGGGCTGTCATGTTAACCGGCCCTGTTATTGAGGTGTCCGTCAGGGCCAACTTGGTGATACCGATGTGGTCATCAAGATGTATCCACGACATATACTGACGGCCGCTGCCTATCGGTCCCCCGACAAAGAACTTAAAGGGCGGAGTCATCTGAGCCAATGCGCCGCCACCGCGCCCGAGCACCATTCCCGTCCGCACAGTAACAACCCTGACTCCAAGTTCTGTCGCTTTGTTGGCTTCAGCTTCCCAGCTGGAACAGAGCTTAGCGCCAAAATCACGCCCCGGCCCGGATTCCTCGGCGATCAGCTCATCTCCGCGATCACTATAGTAGCCGACAGCCGAGCCGCTGATTAACACACGGGGACGTTTCTTGGCCTTCTTTATGGCTTCAACAATTAATCTGGTCGGTATAATTCTGGAGTCGAGCAAGAGCTGTTTCCTCTCGTCAGTCCATTTCTTCTTTAAGATGGGCGCGCCACACAGGTTGATTACGGCCTCACAGGTTCCAATTTCGTCCATCCAACTTCCGGCCACACGCGGGTCACCCTCAATAATCGTGACTTTTGACCCCAGGATTGATTCGGCCTTTTGAGCGCTGCGCGAGAGTACGGTTACCATATGACCGTCATCCAGCAGTGATTTGATTAGAGATCGACCGATAAAGCCGGTTCCGCCGGTAATAAATATCTTCATCAGAATTCACCCCTTTTGAATTATGAACGTCTGGGCCCTATGTTTTGTACTTTCAGAATATACAAAACGCTTCTGCAAGTCAACCATCGGCAGGAACTCTCCCCCCAGCATTACAGATATTTAAGCCTCGGACCCGGGGACGTTCCTCATTTACTACATTTACTTTCTAAAAGACCTGATAGACAATGTAAATGTAGTAAATGAGGAACGTCCCCGACTACAACTAGACGATGAGTTTTTTAGCTTTCTCTATCCGCTCTAAACTGGTCTTCTTCCCCAGCACTTCCAGGCTCTCAAAAAGAGGCGGGCTAACTGTGCGGCCGCTTATTGCCACCCTGATCGGCTGGAAGACTTTCCCGGGCTTCTTTTCCAGTTCATCGGCGAGCGCCCGCAGCTCAGTGTCTAGAGTGCTGTGGGTCCAATCGTCAATCGTGCTCAACCTGGCCGCGACTGCCTCAACCATTTCAAGAACGCCTTCCTTTTTAAGGACCTTGTTGACCGACCGCTCATCATACTCGACGTCTTTGAAAAAAAAGTCTGTCAAGCCAATGATATCGCTCAGTTTTATCAGCCGCTCCCGACAAATGGAGGCGAGCGTCTCAAGCTTCTTCAGGTTTTCATGATCGGGCTTTGTCTCGGGCAACAGCCCAGCCTGTCGCCAAAACGGGATCAGTTTATCCGTAAGCTCTGAGTCGGACAAATCCCTGATGTAATGCCCGTTCATCCAGTCAAGCTTGTCTGTGTCAAAAACAGCCGAGCTTTTAGTCACTTTCTCCAGACCGAACTTGGATTTCAAATCGTCTCTGGAAAAAATAGTTGTTTTGTCATCATACGCCCACCCGAGCAGCGCCAGAAAATTAATGAAAGCCTCGGCAAGATAACCGTCATCACGAAAGGCCTCGACGGAAGTTGCCCCGTGACGCTTGCTCAGTGGCGACTTGTCTTCCCCCAGGATCATCGACAGGTGCGCGAAGATTGGAGGCGGGCTTCCCAAGGCCTTGTATATCTGGATCTGCCTGGGCGTATTAGGCAAGTGGTCTTCTCCCCGAATCACGTGAGTGAGGCGCATGTCTATGTCATCAACGACTGCAGCAAAGTTGTAGGTCGGCAAACCGTCGGGACGAACGATTATCAAGTCGTCAAGCTCGGAGTTGTCGAAAACCACGCGGCCTCTAATTAGATCTTTGACTACCGTCTGACCAGTATCATCAGAGAGAAAGCGGATGGAGGGTTTGCGCCCTTGGGCTTGGTGCTCGACCACTTCCTCAGGCGACAAATCACGGCAACCCCGGCCATATCTAGGCGCGGCGCCGGCGTCCTTGGCCGCTTGTCGGCGCTGGGCCAGCTCCTCCGGTGAGCAATAGCACTTGTACGCGAGACCCGCGTCAAGCAACGTCTGGGTACGGGCCGCATAAATATCTAAACGATCAGTTTGCCTGTACGGTCCTTCGTCCCAGTCAAGACCAAGCCAGGACATTGAGTTGATAATCGTCTCTATTGCTTCGTCGGTGGACCTGGCTCTGTCCGTGTCTTCGATTCTCAAGATAAACTTACCGCCGGTGTTCCGGGCAAAAAGCCAGTTATATAAAGCTGTCCGAGCCCCGCCGACATGCAAGTAACCTGTGGGGCTGGGCGCGAACCTAACTCTAGTTGTCATATGTCATCTTTTAAGCCTTCCTTGTCTCCAAATTATCACGTCCGGTCATCTATCTGCCCTATTTTTTGTCGTTACTTATGGCCGGCAAAGCAAGAACCAACAGCACTACCGTTAAAGACGCTGCCCCCGCGCCGAACCAGAACGTAGTAGCCGGCCCGATCGTATCCCAAAGCCAACCAGCAACCAAACTTGCAGGCAATAGCGCCAACCCATTTATGAAATGATAAAGGCCAAGCCCCGACGCGCGCAAGTGTTCGGGGGACAAATCGGCCGCGAAAGCTCTCTGGACGCCGTCGGTAAAGGCGGGAAATGTGCCATAAAAAATGAAGAGAGGCAGAAGATATACAGGACTGGGCGCGATCGCGAAACCTACGTAGACCAGGGCGAATGCCACATAGCCGACGATTAAGACGTTCCGGCGACCGATAGAGTCGGACAGGATACCGGCCGGATAAGAAAAGGCAGCGTAGGTGATGCTGAATAATACATAAAACAAAGGCAACAACACGGGCGAAAGCCCCAGATTTTGGGCTCTAAGAAGCAAGAAGACGTTGCTGGAGTTGCCTAAACCGAACAGACCTATGATTAGTAGGAATATCTTGTAGTCGCGCGGAAAAGCTGAGAGATGAAAGCCGGGCAGCTTAACCGTGCCCGATGATTTCGCGATCTTGTCTCTGACGAACACCGCCAGGATAATGACGGCCAGAAGGGCTGGAATCCCCGCCAAAATAAATAGCAGGCGATAGCTCGTCTTCCCTATTATGTAGTAAAGAAGACCGAAAGCGACAAGTGGCCCGATGATCGCCCCGACTGTGTCGAGCATGCGGTGGAAGCCGAAGGCGCGGCCCCGCTCTGCCTCAATCACGGTGTCGGCGATGATCGCGTCACGCGGGGCTGTCCGTACGCCCTTGCCGACCCGGTCAAAAAAACGCAGGCCCAGTGCCTGCGGCCAAGTCGTCGACAGACCCAGAAGCGGGCGTGAGACCACGCCAAAGCTGTAGCCCACGATGGCCAATATCTTTCGCTTTTTTATCTTGTCAGATAACCAGCCACCCAAGAACATCGAGATACTGGCAGTACTCTCGGCTATCCCCTCAATTAAACCGATCAACGACATTCGCGCTTTTAGAACGTCGGCCAGGAATATGGGGATGAACGGATAAACCATCTCGGAGCTTATGTCCGCGAACATGCTGACTACTCCAAGCCAGAATATGTTTATCTTGACGCCGAAAAGACGACGTTCGCCTTTGGCGTCGGGTGTCTTTTGAGTGGTCATCCTGTCAGTTTCATCACTCGACCGGCATGAGAGGCTGGCTTTCGGGTTTCTCTCGTACTACCGTCAAGGCCCGCGAGACAAGTTCCGTGGCCTTGGGCAACCTGGCCTCGCTCGAATAGTGCAAATCGACGACGGCATCGCCCGCTTTGACAGGCTCGGAGTCTTTGACCTTCATCACTAAACCGGCCCCGGCATCGATTTTACCGTCTACACCCATTCGCCCGCCGATCAACACGGCGGCCGCGTCCCCGAGAAGATGACAATCTGTTACTTTTAGCCAACCGTCGGCGTACGCCTTATGGGTAAACCGTCTTGAAGATTGCGGTAGAAGCGATGTATCGTCCAGCACTTGAGCATCGCCGCATTGAGCGCGGATGATCTCCCCAAACTTGTCTTTTGCAGAGCCGGACACCAACTGTTTTTCAACTTCCCGCCTCGCTTTTTCATGATTGTTAGCCAAACCAGCCATGAGCACCATCCTGGCGGCCAGATCGAGAGCCAGCTCTCGCAGGTCGGGTGGACCGCCTCCTGAGAGACAATCAATGGCCTCTTTGACCTCTAAAGAGTTTCCTATGGCTTTCCCGAGCGGCTGGCTCATATCACTGATGACGCACTCAACATTGAGGTTGATCTCGCTGCCAACCGCTGTCAACGCGTTAGCCAGTTTTTTTGACTCCTCCAAAGTAGACATAAAAGCCCCTGACCCGGTCTTGACGTCAATCAGGACGTTCCCAGCCCCACCGGCCGCTTTTTTGCTTAAGATACTTGACACGATCAACGGGATAGACACGACTGTCCCGGTCCTATCTCTAAGCGCGTACAGCTTTTTATCAGCCGGCGCTAATCCCTTGCTCTGGGCGGCAATGACCGCCCCCACAAGAGATAGCTGATCCAAAAACTCCCGTGGGCTAAGAGTTGTCCTAAAGCCCGGTATCGAGTGGAGTTTGTCGAGTGTCCCCCCGGTATGTCCGAGAGCGTGGCCGGACAGTTTGGGAACTTTCACCCCGGCCGAGGCGGCCAACGGTACAGCTACAAGCGTGACTTTATCCCCCACCCCGCCGGTGCTGTGCTTGTCAACTTTAGGCCCGTTAATCGAACTCAAGTCAATCTTGGCTCCGGAGTCAGCCATGGCTTTTGTCAGATATCCGGTTTCAACCAGGTCAAGGCCGCGCTCATAAACAGCCGCCAGCCAATTGGCCATTGTCTCATCAGGAATATTTCCGCCGGTAAACTCATCCACCAGATACTGGAGCTCTTCGCGTGTATGGCGGCCGCCGGCGCGTTTCTTGGCGATCAGCTCATCGGGGTTTAGTCGCATAGGACAAGTCTAGGGTAGCGGGGGTTTCAGGGTCAAGGTGTTAGCGGGTATAGAGATAGGACGATGAAGACGCCGCCCCCATGTTGTCCTGAGGGTTTATCGTATTGAGTCTGGCAACCAGCCTATTCTTTCGATTCTGAGTCGTCTAGTTTAAATCCAATTATGAATGAAGGTTCGTAAGGCTATGGTCACCTCTGATTTCCGGGGTCGTTGCTGTGACAATCAGCGGATCTTAAACTCTTTTTCCACAAGTAATTGCATTTAATAACGCATAAGCAACCGCTAGTGTTTGTAAAGTAAATAGGCAATAATAAGCAACAAAGATCCTTGAGACGTAGGAGAAAAGTGATAGAAAAAAACAGAGAGACTGTCTTGGGTGTTACGGCAAGTGAACTCGCGTTAACCATTAAGAGAATAAGCCAAGCTTTACCAACAGGGAAACTTGCTGATGTGGTCAATGAGATTGTCGATGTCTTCATATGTGAGGTCTTGGCCACAAACCGCTCAACAAATACGATCTCGGAGCTGAATGAGGCAATAAGAGAAATATTCAAAATCAAGTATGAAGATGAAGAAATTGAAGAAGCAATTGGGCGCTTGATAGAAAGCAATACGATATCCCTAAAAGGGGGTGAATACCAATTAGGAATTGGAAGTCAAAATCTAATACTTTCAAAAATTAAGGATGAAATGGACGGTGAATCAAGAGTATATGAGAATTGGAAGGCTGACATAGCAGCGAGATACCCAAGCTTAACCGAATCAGACGTTGATGAAATCGCAGGTGATCTTGCGATATTCTTGACGCGAGTACTTGAACAACACGGGGCCGAGACCGCCTTGCTGATAAATCCCAGCGCTTCATTACCGCTCAGTAAAAACCTGGTAAGTGACATGAACAGTTTTTTGCCCAAAAGATCGCCCGAAATTTCACTGATTCGTGAAAAAGAGTTTACCAATTTCTTTACAGAAGGAGATATTGCACGAAATCGGTACATAGCAAAACTCCTTGACGCTTCTTTCATAATTCACGCATTGACCATTGATAAAACTGCGTCGGAATTAATTAAATGGCACACAAAAGGGACTGTTGTTTACATAGACACCAATTTCATCTACCAGCTCATTGATCTGCATGGAGAGCGTGAAACAGCGGCAGCACAGCAGTTAATGAAGTTTGCAAAAGACATGGGAATGATTATGGCTGTATCAAGCAGGACGATCAACGAGCTTCAAGCATCATTAAAGCTTGCGAGAAATCACTTAAAAAAATATCAAATACCACCAAAACGCCTAGCTGAGCTAGCCGCAAGAGAGGCAACGCAGCAAAATTTCGTCACAGCCTATTGGCGACTGTATGCAAAGGAATCAATAAGTATTGATGAGTTTTTTGTCCGTTTTCGAAATGTGGACGTTATTATGAAAGATTTGGGTGTAGAGATAAGAGAAACCCTTTGCACAGAGCTAGAGACTGATGCAGAAGTAAGTGGTGAAGCTTACAGGCTCGGGAAATTCCTTAGAGGGAAAAGAGAGGATATTGTTGTCAGACATGATGCTTTTCATCGTGTGTTAGTAAAACGATTGAGGGGCAAGGTTGTTCATCATTTTAATGAGGCCAAATATTGGTTCTTAACGTGTGATATGGCTCTCACAAGATATGATCAACAAATCAATCCGGATCCGGGGGTTCCCGTTTGTGTATCGGCAAACCAGTGGATGCAGTTATTGCGTACTATCGTACCGAGAACCGACGATTTTTCACAAGCTTTCGAAGCTCTGCTTTGTTCTCCTTACCTGAGGAGCCAGGAAAGACTACCAGTTAACACAGCTCAGAAAATAATTGATAGGATGGCGAGGACAAAAAGACATGATCCTGAAGTAGCAGCGAGGCTTTTTACGGATGAGGTTTTCACAGCAAAGATAGAAAACGCTGAAACCGAACAAATCGATGAAGAATTTGAAATTGAAGCGCAGCATAAAGAGAAAGAGATCAGCGATGAAAAAAAAGCCATGCAAGAGAGACAAAGTGGACTTGAAAAAGAGGCTACGAAGCTCGCTGAAAAAATAAAAGAGTTGGAGACTAGCGTTGAGTCCAATAAAGGGGAAGCGAAAAAAACGATCGAATCTTTAGCAAAAGATAGGGATCAGAAAAGTCGGGAATCAGAAGCACTGAAAAAAATAATGGATACAACTGAAGAAGCGCTTTCTGAGAGCGAAACAGAAATTGGGGAGCTTCAAAAAACCGTTAGCTCATATCGTTCAATTGCTGTTTGGGGTGTAGGTATCGTATGCGTGATAGTTATTGCTCTATTATTCTATTTCATAAAAATGTCAACGTTGGTCAGGGTCGAAGTGGCATTTGGTGGCCTCGTTGTGTACCTGGCCGCGACGGCGTTTTTCCACGGACGTGAGACTGCTAAAAATCATACTGTGGTCGTTGGTGTGTTTTTGGGAATATTGGTCGCAATTTTTGAAATTATGGAGACAGTATACTCGAACGGTTAATATCACTTTCAAGTACGTTGGTTAATCCCTATTATTTGTGTGCTTTTTCGAATGGAGCATTCACTTAACAAAATCTTAAAACCTCTCCCAGTGCATCGGATGCGGCACTTTTTCACCTCGACGTATAAACGAACAATATCTAAGTGATAATCCGGTAGCCTCCATCAACCTTGTGAGCGAAACCTCTTTTATCAAAGGCAGAATTTCTTTTGTAAATACACTCGGATCGGGCTTGTTGTTGTGTTTCTCCCACTCCTTCGCTTCCTGGCGGCGTCTAGAAATAGTCCGCCCGCGCTTCTTTGCCGCTTGTCCCCCGTGTGTCGGGTCTTTCCCCTCAGACATCAACTTGGCCAGAGCCTGAGGTCCAGCAAGTTGATAGTTGGCACTGCTTTCTGCTTTGCGCTCAGGTAGACAGCGGTCACAATACTGACGCTGGGTATTCGCTGTTTTTTCACCGCACCTCAGACACATCATTCGGGGCTCTGGCTTTATGATAGCCTTGGGTTTCGGTCGTTTGCGAACAATGTCTCGACCAACACTTCGGTTCGATTGGGTCAGAGGTGTCGGTATCCGTTTGGTTTTGACATGACTATCGCTCAGCATTCTTGTGACTTTCTCAACGACCGGCGCTGCTTGTTGTTTCCAAGTACTTGCTGTTTCAGCTAACTGATGTGTAAGCGGAGGAAGAATCCGAACATTACCGCTCGGTGTCTCGGTAAAGTCTTTGGCCCTAAAAACTTGAGTGTCTAGCATCTTATATACGTATAAATCTACATCGGGCCTAATGACTTCCATCAGATCAAGTACAAGGGAATCACGCGCTTCTTGGTCGGCATGGAAAAAGCCAAGACCTGGATCCAGGCCCATCGCCAAGCAGGCAATACGAGTCTCAGCTTCAACAATCGCATATAAATAATTAAGAATAGCGTTTATGGGGTTGGCCGCCAGTCGCGGTGATTTTGAAAGAGGTGAGCTTCTTTGACCAAAGAAATGCCAATTCTGTGACACTCGCCTTTGATCGGCTCTTACAAAATTCATTTGTACTTTTGCCCACCCGTTCCAGTAAGCAGCTGCTGCGAAAGATTCCGCATAAAGTATCGGGTCTAGCGAATCAGCTTTTTGAACATCACCTAGAGCTGACTCAATTTGAATCTGGGACTCTTGTGCCGCTGGCAGATTGGCAAGAACTGTATGCTGACCTTTGAGTTTCTCACTGATTATATATCTAGTGATCTCAATTCCGATGGGCTTACTTGTAGCCAATGCTTGAGTACGTCTAAGGCTTGCATTGTTTAAACCGAGCGGGGTTGTTGTTGCTAGAAGCTTTCCATCTCTATCAATATGAGCAAAGGAAACACCAACGTCGGTTAGCCAACGAAGCGCTTTGAAGGTGATTTTGCCCGCATGACCTAGAACTACTAGTCTTTCTATGTTTGCGGTTGCTCTTGAGAATTTTCTTTCTCGCCGATAGCGCCCGATACCGTCTGAGACTATAAGTTGGTTGTGCTTAACACTGATGTGAATACCATAGCCATCGACAATACAGGTTTTGTTTTTGACCGTGACAGATGAAAAAGTTTCGTTAACATTAGATTGCATTCGGAAACATCCTTTCCGTGTGCCAGGCCCCCGGATCGTTGCTGCGGTCGCGGGGGCAGTTACTTAACTAGCTCTCACTCAAAGATCCATCGAGCCTTCCATAGAATTAATTGCCCGCATTGCATCAATAAACAGAACTCCTTTCTTTCTTAAGGTAAGGAGCATGAGCAGTACTCCCGCCGTTTGCCTCAATGTCTGATCTTTAACAAGCTGCTCGCTGTTAGACAATGCGAAAACCTGAAGTTCGTTTTCTGAAAGAGCTTTTAGGAGTTTTTCACTCGCTTTTGCTAAATCATTTCGTAAGAACAATAGATCCTCACGAGCTTGGATAAGTTCGGCTTCATTGGATTTCTTGAGTGCGTTTTGATGGGCCTTAAGCGTCACTAAGTTTGCCGCGTCCCTAAAAGCTTCATCAAGTGGCTCTTCCATTTCAGCGGCACGCCACAATTTGTCAATCCCCGAAACCTTAGCCCCTTGACCTTCGATGGTGTTCTCACCCGTCTTTTCAGCAATAAGGTCTTCATATAGAGGGGTCTGTCCGCTTAGAGCGTCTTGCAGCCCTTCAAAAAAATCAAAGAACGCGGGGTCTGATAGTTTTTTAGTCTTGAGACCTGTATCCTTGACTAGTTGCCGCCGTATCCGTTTAGCATCCTGCTCCGACTTTCTTGCGATCTCAAATATTTGCCCTTTACCCTTTTGTGCATTCTCGAAGTCCTTAAGCCCTTTTGTTTTGATGGTTTCTCTTATTGCTTCACAAGGGACGAAATAACCCTCAAGCCACAACTTAAGACGAACATGTTCAAGGTTTCGAGTTGCCCGAAGCAACTCGCAAAGTCTCAACAGTTGTTTTTTGGTCTCTTTAGGATAGAGAGACTTAAAACCCCGACCTCGACCAAGAGATACTCGTTTTGGCCGGGGCAGAGCGTCTTTTTTATGCCAGCGCACGACCTGATCTGAAGAAATTATATAATTGTTTTTTCTTGCCCATAAAATCAAGTCATCCCTGGTCAAGCTATAAATTGCCATACTCTTATTTTACATCAGTACGCGAGAGAATGCATTTAGATTTTAAGCATCTGGGCGTAATGCAACTACAGGGAGTTTGGCCACTAAGGAGGCAGGATTAGAACATGAAGAAAAAAGAAAATCTCAACCGCTCGCAAATGATGGGGGCAAAAGCAATAAAGTCTCATAAGCAGCTAAATGATTTACCGTCTGGTGAAAGAGTGGCAAGAGATAGGGCTTTAAATGCTCTTTCTCAGATGCGATGGAAGAATCTCTCTCTCACCCAAGCTGCGAAACAAGCAGAGACTACGCCTGGCAATGTTCGAAAATACGCTGAGATAGCGCTTTATAAAGACAAAGCTGGTCGTGTCTATCCAAAAGCCACTGACAGGATGCCTCGTCAAATGACGATTCTCACACCTGAGGGCCTGCAAAGCGTGAATGTCGGTAGCTCGCTTGAGGCCTCTAAAGTGGGTGAATACATGAACGCTGTAAAACACTTTCTCAATACGGGGGACACGACTCGTCTTAGAAAGTTCCAGGGCAAAAGTATTGCAGGAAGGCCTCTTTTAACAGATCCACAAACAATCGAGAATTTGGCTTTTAGGCATGAGCTTGAATTCGAAGACATATACCAAAGCATTGATGAATAAGGAGATTGATAAAAATGGAAAGAGATGAAGTAAAAAACAGAGCTAGAAAAGCTGCACGAGCACGGAAAGTAGGAAAAGATGCATGCTGCATATTATGTGGGGAGACTGCACCCGAAGTATTAGACCGAAAACCCCGATCACATATCCAGAAACATCACGTATTAGGTAAAGCGCATGATGGTGAGATAACAGTTCCAGTATGTCTTAACTGTCATGCAAAGATTCATGAGCGTTATCGCGACAACGATGTGAACCTATCTTCCGCGAATCAGGCCCAGTTTCTTGAGATCCTGTCGAACATTCTCAATGCCATTGGTACGTTTCTGCAACAGCTTGGACAAACGCTTATTGATTGTTCAGTCCGGCTTTGCCTTGTAATTCAACACCTTGATTTGTACTTCCCGAAATGGCGTGAAAAGGCGGTGAAATCCCTTGTATAGTCTACCAATCGCTCTTAGAGCATACACAGAAGTAACTAGTGAGCGGGATTCCAAAACCAAAAAGCAGCGTAGTAACAAAAATGCGAGAACTAGTTTTACCGATGTACTTGTTTTTGATACTGAAACCACAGTCGATGCCGATCAGCAGCTAACTTTCGGATCCTATCGTCAGTTCGAAATAATGAACGGTGAGGAAATGATCTGCAATCAAGAAGGGATATTTTACGACGACAATCTCCCACAAAAGGACCCAAAAGGATTTGCCAAACTTAAAGAATATGTCCAAACCAAAGAGGCAGATATACAAGCGGGAGGTATAAAACATCTATTTTTCTATTCTCGGAGTGATTTTGTAAAAAAAGTCTTTTTCAAAGCAGCATATAAAACGCGGGCAGCGGTTGTTGCTTTTAATCTACCCTTTGATCTTTCTCGACTGGCAACCAAGTGTGGCGAGGCGCGCGCATTCTATAAGGGCGGTTTTTCTCTTGCTTTTTGTGAATATAAAGACAAGTCCGGCCAGGTACAAGAGAATCCATATTACCCACGGATTTTAATAAAAAACATAGACAGCAAACGTTCTTTAGTAAGATTCACCAAACCTTTTGATCCCAGCCCCAATAGTTTGATTCCCGAGGGTTCAAAGGATGGACAACCTGATTCAGCTTACGTATTTGGAGGATACTTTTTAGATCTACGAACCCTGGCCTTTTCCTCAGCAGGCGATAGTCATTCACTTGATTCTGCCTGCAAAGCTTTTGGAGTCAAACAAGGAAAACAGCACACCGACGGGCATGGCGTGATAACCGAGCAGTACATTGACTACAACCGCCAAGACGTCAAAGCGACTGCCGAGCTGTACTCAAAGCTTATGGAGGAATTCAAAAGACACCAAATCAGCACATCCCCGACCCAAGTCTATTCGCCTGCCACGATTGGAAAAGCCTATCTAAAGGAAATGGGCATAAAGCCTGTCTTGAAGCGTCAGCCTGATTTCCCAAAAGAGGTGCTTGGCTATGCCATGGCAGCGTACTTTGGCGGGCGATCCGAGTGCCGAATTCGAAGACATGCAGTTCCTGTGATCTATGTCGATTTTCTATCTATGTATCCAACAGTAAATGTATTGATGAGGATCTGGGATCATCTAACAGCGGAGCGTATTGAGACCGTTGAGGCAACAGACGAGATACGCGCTTTTGTAGATAATGTTGCGCTTGAGGATTGTCTAGACCCCAAGATCTGGAGAAAATTAACAGCTTTGGTCCAGGTGGAAGCAAACGGCGAGATTTTCCCGACTAGAGCTAGGTACGACCGATCTAGACCGTCTTGGCAGATTGGCGTTAATCCGCTTAAGAGCAAAGCCCCTATGTGGTATACACTCGCTGACGCTCTGGCTGCCAAACTTCTCTCTGGCAAAACGCCTAAGATTCTCCGAGCAATTAAGATGGTGCCAAGAGGAAAACAAAAAGGGCTTAGGGCCGTTAAGCTTCGCGGTGTTGTCGACATCGATCCCGTCACTAACGATCTCTATAAGACGGCAGTTGAGCAGCGCAGGCGAGTTAAATCCCAAAAAGACATTGATCAAACAGAGAAAGATCGCATAGGAAAATTCTTAAAAGTACTGGTCAACTCAAGCAGCTACGGTATTTTCGCTGAAATCAATAAACAGGCGACTAGATCAAGAAAAAGGCAAGAAGTGAAAGTCTATGGGTTTGAAGGTAACCCTTTTTCAGTTCAGGTATCAGCCCCAGAAGAGCCAGGGGTATTTTCATTTCCACCAATTGCCGCTTGTGTCACCGCCGCCGCCCGTCTCATGCTGGCATTGCTTGAACGTCTGGTTACAGATGTCGGGGGTACCTACGCTTTTTGTGATACTGACTCTATGGCGATTGTTGCCACTAAAGATGGTGGGACCATTGCTTGTCCGGGAGGAGCTTTAAAAGCTAGCGATGGTAAAGATGGAATACGGGCGCTGTCACACAATCAGGTAAATCAAATTATCAACAAGTTTGAACGTCTGAATCCGTATGACAAAGAGGCAGTTCCCGGCTCGATCATAAAAATTGAGAAAGAGAGCTTTGATCCAAAAACAAAGGAGCTGAGGCAACTTTTCTGCTATTCGATAAGCACAAAAAGATACGCACTCTTTAATCTTGACGACACAGGGCAACACGTATTGCGTAAGTGGTCCGAGCATGGTCTCGGGCACCTGCTAAACCCTACAAATCCTGACAGTAAAGATAGAGATTGGATTCGTGAGTTTTGGGAGTACATAGTCACAACTGATGGCCTTGGTATGCAAACAGCTGAACCCGCCTGGCTTGACCGACCGGCCATATCTCAGATCACAATCAGCAGCCCAGAGCTGCTTAAGCCTTTTAAGAAATACAATAAAGAAAGACCTTATGAAGGACAGGTAAAACCTTTCAGCTTCCTACTTGCCGCGCACGTGGCTTTACTGGGCCACCCTCCGGGAGTAGACCCTCTTCATTTTCACCTAGTGGCTCCCTACAACCCTGATCCGCGTCAGTGGTTAAAGATTAAATGGGTGGACATCTATTCTGGGAAGACTTTCAAGATCACTGGGTCAAGCGAATCAACACCAGATCTAGCGCGAATAAAGACCTATAGGGACGTACTAAACGAATATCGAGTTCATATTGAAGCCAAGAGCCTTGGACCTGATGGCCAGACCTGTAAACGGTTTACCAGTGGACTGTTACTGCGACGACCTGTCTTAGCTGTCTTGATTACATATATAGGAAAAGAATCAAATAAGCTAGAGCAGGTGCAAAATGGGATTATCCATAGTATTGATCTGGCCATAGATGAATATGAAGATCCCGCCCTGTTTAAGAAATTTATTGTACCTGTCTTGCGTGAAATCCCATTGAAGAACCTTCAAAAAAAATCGGGGCTTGATCGCAGGACACTTCAGCGGATCCGCGTCTTAAAAGCAACGCCCAGTTCACAGAATCGACAGAAGCTTTTGGGTATTGTTGAGCATTGGTTGCGCAGAGACTTAATGTAATCTGAATTGTTAATCCTTGCGACGCCCATCAGTAGCCGCAACAACCAAAAAAGCCAATGAAATCATTGGCCTAATAGCTGCTGCTTGCCAGATCGAACAAGTTGACAAGAATAGCAGATTCATTAAATAATGTTGACTATTAGCATCAAGCCATCGGATATAATTTTGAGCCAACAAAACCTAGATTTGGGACTTACCGTGAGTGAAAAGGCATCTGTGCCTATATTTAATCGATTCTTGCCAATAATCGAACGCACAGATGATAGTCCGGAACCAACGAACACTTGGGATATACATTATACGATCCGTGATCTGTCCTATTTGACGCATAGCCATTATCGATACTACGGCAAATTTCCGCCCTCGATTGCAGGGCAACTACTTGAACAGTTTCCCGCACCGTCCAAGAAACATTACGTCCTCGATAACTTTTGTGGTTCTGGAACAACCCTTGTCGAAGCAAAGCTTAGAGGGGTAGATTCTTATGGTGTGGATATCAGCTGGCTGTCGGCCCTTGCAGCAAATGTGAAGACCAGAGCGGTTGATTTATTAGCGATCAAGAACGAACTTAACAATCTTGTTGATACTTTTAGCGAGTACAGAGACTTGTCTCTCGTACCAACTGATAATTTCGTAGAAAAATGGTTTAGTGAGGCCGTAAAAATCGACCTCGCGACCATTAGAAACTATCTCATCGGAGTACCTAGCGGTCCTACAAAAGACTTTCTCTTGTTGGCTTTTATTGGTATTGTACGACGGGTGTCGCGGGCCCATGACGCAGAGGTCCGCCCTCACATCAGCAAGAAAAAGAAACCGAGAGATGTTCTTTCGGCTTTCTCAAAAAAAGTAATGAACATGTGTTCTGATCATCAAAGCTTTATGGATCTCACAGATCAACGAGTTCAAGCAAAGTGCATTGTTGACAACAATCTAAACCTGCCGAGCGATTTTGATGATGGTCGATGCTACTTTGTTATTAGCCATCCGCCATATCTAAACAGCTTTAACTACGCGCCAGTCTACAGCCTTGAGTTTTACTGGGGCGCAGCTTTTGAAGCAAACTATGTTGGCGAAAATAAGGAGATTTATAAACAGGAGCTTAAAGCTCATCCTGCCGAAGAAAAGCTCACAGAGAGGTATTTCGCTCATCTTAGGCAATGTTATGAAGAGACTCATCGAATTCAGCCTGAAAAGGGCTACTTGGCAGTAGTGATCGGCGACTGTACGCGACACGGCCAACTGATCCCGGTCGTTGATACCTTGATCAGCATATGCGAAGAAATCGGATACACACTGATTGAGAGAAATTTTCGAACAACACACTACGGTTTAGGCAAATATGCATACAGCCATCGAGCTGATTATCACGGCAATCAAGCCGAAAAACGTGATGCCATTCTGGTATTTCAAAAAGCTATGTGAATCTTAGCCTTGATTCTGATTCGAGAGAGAGTTTTTTGTAGACTTCGTCCTCAATGTCACAAAAGATTCTGCCTTCTCGTTCGACAACTAGCCCGAGAGCAATCTCTCTGACATGTACGTCTCTTTCGAAGCTATCCTTAGTAATCTTGTCATAGAAATCAGGCCCGAATTGCTTTTCAAAAGCTATGAAGGCCTTGATTATTAGCTGGTCATCTACGAACAGATTCTTGTCGATACAGGCCTTGATCATCTTTTGACTTTTTTCTTCCCAATGTGAAAACTCTGTCAAGACAAGAGCACTCACACATTGGGACTCATTTTCACGCTTATCAAAGCTATCGAATCTTCTTTTTCTAACATCAAGTGCAACAAACGATGCTTGCTTAGCTTTTTCTGGTGTCTGTGGACCAGCCAGGCAATCGTTGAGTCTGCCCGCAACAAACCCTTCGTCAACCGAAACAATCTCTAATATTCTGCAATTCTGTAGAGGGTACTCAACTTCTCTGAGACTTTGGCTATCAAGCAGCAAGTCGGAACGCCCATCCGTTGAAAGTGTAAAGATAAACCGCTGCGAATCAAGCAAGCTTTCCTCACAAAGCACTTCACCTTCGCTGGAGATTGTGATGATCTTGTCATGTGAGATCACTATGTCATAGCGGAAGCGAACGTCGATATTTCTAGGAGCGAATGACACACTGAAATGCTCATCATAAGGAATTCTGAAAGTATTGTTGTCATTCTTAGCGAATGCTCTCTTGAAGGTTCCGTTTACAGTCTGTTCAACGCCCACTTTCTTGCATTCAATGAATCCGATAATATCGCTTGGATCATCAATATTTCCACCATGCGTAACCAAGGGTTCTCCCGCTGAAGACTGGCTAGGTTCTTTCTTAAGTGCAAATTCAACCTTGTGTCACCGCCGCCTGTAAAATCCCCAATAACGCCGGTTTAGAATTCCCCACCTACCAAGCAGTTAAGTAATGAGGCTTGGCAGCCTTAGAATTGAGCGAGAAGTCGGTCGATTCTAAAGA
>SDBV01001694.1_pt1 | contig 33042 bp, 31 predicted proteins | sample 2277081 | NCBI WGS metagenome assembly SDBV01 (sample SAMN10402039, study PRJNA504765) | marine sediment metagenome | isolation source: marine sediment core GS10_PC15, 223 cmbsf | place: Arctic Ocean: Southern Knipovich Ridge | collected 2010 | reverse complement strand
AAGCAAACATTTTGGTGAGTACTTCGGCAAAAGGTGTTGCATCAAGATACTGAAGATCATAGGAGTGTAGGATAGATTGTCCTGACTCTGGCGGCCTATCCATACTGAATTCAACAAACTCAGCGATTCGCTCAACGGCCGATTGGCGGCCCATAATAATGAGCGCATTTCTTCTTTCATCAGCAACTACTTTGGTATCAGCTGCGAAATAGCTTAATGATTCGTTGCGAGCATCGGCACGAATAAAGGGTGATGGCGCCTCCCCTGCAGCTTTTTTTAATAAATCGAAGACCGTCACAACTTCCCGAACCGGAATATTGTTTAACTGAATGACTTCAACGGTCTCTCTAAAGCCACTGTGATCGAGTTCGGTGATAATACTCATAACCGATTCGATGGTATTTGCCTTGTCAGTTATTATAAAGCCGTTTGCTTTTGCTTCATAGACGACCGGAGCTCCCGGAGAGAGCATATCTTTGAAAATACGTGCGATCGGGTTCGTTTCACGATCTTCTTGCCCCGGTGTTTTCAGGTTACGTAAATAATAGGTGTAGCGTATACGTTCTTCACTTTCAGGGAGTTCTTGATAGGGCACATTGACATACAGTGGCAGTATATCGCGATTGATGCCTGCTTCACCAGGCTTGCCTATCCGTACGATGGCATAGAGATCATCCTTTTTCTTACTCAGCGCAAAGCCAGAAAGCTCTAAGAAAGTGTACAACAGATTCCACGCTTCACTCAGCGCGATTCTTTCGCGCCCTTGGGGTTTGTAGGTAATGGTCTGTTTTTTAATGGTTTCAAGCTCTGCTGCTGCCTGAGGTAAAATGATGTTTAGCTCTTTCTGTGCAGCTAATTCATCGATTATATCACCGAGACTTTTTTGCTCAAATGAAAAGGGAATCAATCCATCATCTTTTTTCTTACGCTCACTAAGCTGTTCTATCGGTTTTACCGGCTCCAGATGAGCAGGTTCTATTTTCTTTTTTTGTACTTTGTCCGTTGGAGCTGCTTTGGGAACTGCTTCACCGGTTGTAGTCTCAGCTGCATCTATGCCCAAAAGAGAACCTGATAGTATGATACTTAAAATGTAGAGTATTTTTATGTTCATCATAGTGATTATCCTCACTCAACGGTACCAGGTTCTAGTGTAGCAATAGTTATATCTACATCAACTGCCTGAGTATTAGGTGTTTTCTTAATAACAAGATCTTTTACATAGAGCTGTGGTATAGCAGCAATCGCAGTAAGAAGATCGGTCAGCTGCTTCATATTGATTGCGCTAAACAGAGAACTGATAAGTACTTCCGTTTTCCCACTGACGATTTCCCCCCGGGTGGGAGCTGAAAACTCCTGTGTTCTCGATGCAAGGCCCACCTTTTGTACTATCGATTGATAGGCCTCTCCTATGCGAAAGTCCTTATTTTCGGCTAAAATCTCTTCTACTTTTCCCCGCTGAGCTGCTACCTGTTTATAGTCACTCAGTATTTTCTTGGCGCGCGTGCGTAAAATTGCTACTTTCTTAAGGCCTGTACGATAGCGCGTAACTTTACTGTAATGAATATATGCCAGGATACCAAATGCTATGAAAAATACGCCCATAAAAGCACCGAAATATTTATAATAATCGGTCTCTTCAAGATCCTTAATAAAGTCCCGAATCGGGTGTAAAAATTCCATTACAAAGCCTCCCTGTTGATGGTAAGTGTAATGGGATCCGCTTTAAAGTTCAAATCTTGCAATTTTGGTACTTTCTTAAAAAGAGGGCATGCAAGCTGATTCTGTAATTTTGTCAGCTGTTGATATCCGGGAACACGGCCATATAGCTTAATGGTATCTTCTTTCATAGCGATGCTTGTCAGTTCGAGCTGAGCCTCTTTTACATTAATGCACCTACTCAGTTCAGTTAAGTATTTTAAAAAAGCATACCTATTTTCGGGTGATAAACGACGCCAGGTGGTTTCTTGCCTTTTAAGCTCATTTGCTGCGGCTCTGTTTGCCGCTTCTAAATTGACGCTTTGGGCCGGCTTTAATCTAAAACTCTTTTTAAGTTCCTGCAAAGCTTCGCTTTCAGCTTCTCTATAGGCTAGCCGCAGATTACGTATGCGCAGAACACTATAGAGTGAAAAAGTCAGGAAAATGAGCACAGTAAGGGATGCAAGAGTAATCAACTGGAAGGCAATACGACGATTTTCTTTCTCCTCAACTGCCTGCCGATAGAGATTGAATTCCTGCGCTGGAGGCGTTGAAAGAGCCGTTGCAATGCTCACCATAAAGCTTTGAGGCAGGGTGGTTATTTTACTTTGAATATGGGAGTTGTGCATGAGCTGCTTGGGCTGAAAGAGCTGTACATCGGCTTTGAGTTGCTTGCCGAGGGCATCGATTAGGCCGGGGGTATCAGCCGAAGCCCCCGTTAAGACTATTTTTTGAATAAGCTTCTCAGCTTTTAGCTTTTGCGTGTATGATTCGATAGAAAGGGCTATTTCTGATGCAAGCTCTTCAAGGATGTTTTTTGGCGTTCCTTCGGTGATTCCTTTGGCAAGGGCGCGGATATATTTAAGTTGCCCATTGATAATAACTACGATGCGCGTCTCCTGCTTTTCAAGATCGATTAGAGCACTCGTCTGTTGCACGTCTGCATTCGAAGCGATAGACCTATAAAGGCTATAGAGCTCAAACATATCTACCGATAGTTTATCGAGAGGGAGTCCCGCTGCATCAAAGTAATGCGTATACTGCTCAATGAGATCATTTTTTGCTGCGGCAACAAGAACATCCGTTTGTTGAGCTTGCTTATCTTCGCGTGTGATAATGCTATCGATGGTAGCCTGATCGAGAGAAAAAGGCAGTAGTGGCTCGACTTCAAAAGGGACAACCATTTTAATTTTTTTTAACCCTGTAAAGGGCAAGTTAAGCTCTTTAAAAATGATCTGGGAGCTGGGAAGCACGCAACTAATCGTATCGTAGGTACCCAATTTTGGCCCGAGGGCCTTTAACGCAAGAATGGCCCGTTCTTCATAGGGAACGGTTGTGGATGATGGGATAGGCTCATCTATCAACTTTTCTATAATGCGGTTTTCCCCTTGAGCAAGTGCTACCGTAGCGTAGATATGGGTTGAGCTCATGGTAATCCCGACCGTTCGTTGGGAAAAGAGGTAGTAGGAACCGATCTTTTCAGGAAAGAAGATATTTTTGATCATGCGGTTGTTTCCTCTTCTTTAATAAGATCAAGGAGTCCTTTTTTCTCAGGGAGTCTCGTATCTTTATTGAGCGCAACGACGATCGTTTGTTTTTGAGTCTCACTAAGATACCGTTTTTGTGCAGCAGCAAACTTATCTATGGTGCTTGATGCTTTTTCTTCATGATCCCTAAAGAGCCACCGATGTATTGGATCTCTTCGCTCAGCAGGCTCGGCCATTCTTACGAGTGTATCCTTGGCATCCGTTATTTTCGCATAGGTAAATGCTTGAGCTACTTCAGGCTCATGGGGCTTAATAATCTCTGGCGAAATGAGAATGAGTAAACTGGACCGTTCTATTGTCTTGGTTTTGTTTTTAAAGAACCATCCAAGGATCGGAATATTACCGAGGAAAGGTGTTTTTGTGGTGGTTTCAATAATACGATCTCTAATAAGACCGCCCAGGGCAAGGACTTCTCTATTTGCGAGTAATGCTTCGGTGCTCACTTTTCTGATGAGCCTATTCTGATTAGTAATGTCAGTTGATAGGAACTGGCCGAGTTCAACGTAGATATTGAGACTTACCATATCATCATAGCTTATTTGAGGAGTTACCACGATACGTAAATCAGCAGATAGGTCACCTTGAGCGGTGGATGATTGCTGACCTTCGACAACGGCAGTTACGGTACGGCGTGTCTCACCCACTTTAAATTCAGCTTTATACTTGTGGGTCGTTACGAGAAATGGATTTGCAACGACACTTACACGGGTAAACGTTTCAAGAGCCCTGAGTAACCCCCAGAAGCCGAACATATCTTTACCGAGCGTAATGAGTGTTGTTCCGATTTTGAAAGGAGATGTTTTATCGACCGTATCGGCAAGCCGAATAAGATTGCCTAAAAGCCGGACTGCCCCATTGAGAGCAGTGGTTGTTCCCGGAACCGTTTCATTCGTTATAAAACGGCCTAAATGGGATGTCTGGAAGTTTACATTCTTGCCCAAGAAGCTATTAAAGCCTTGACCGGTACCATCACAGCAGTCAACACTATTACGCAGCTGCGTGCCGAGCTCTTCTTGATTGGTAAGGTCTACGTTGAGGATGAGCACCTTAATGGCGACCTGTGGCTGCTCGATATCAAGTTTTTCTATGAGTTCTCGTAATTTTAGATATTCTTCATAATCAGCATGTATAATAAGGCGATTACCCGATGGTTCCTCCGTTATGCGTACCGATGGTCTGAAGAATTTATTGCCATCTCTGACCCCTCCTACCAGTGCGGCGGCGGTGTTTGCTGGGTCGGCGTTAAATCGTTGAATGATCTCATTAAGTATTTTGGCGATCGATGTAGCATCTATGAATTTAAGCTGAATAATATGTAATGGTGAAAAGGGAATATCGAGGGTTTTATCAATATATTTAATAATAAAGTCTTCGAATCGTTTAATATTTTCACGTGTACCGAGAATAATGAGCGAATTGGAAAAAGGTTCCTCAAATACCCGTGTTGCTTCAGTAAAGTATTGAGTAGTACTGGCTTTTCTTTGGCGGTTAAAAGGATGAAAAGCGGGACTTTGTGGATCTTTTCCTATAAGACGATGATAAAGCTCTCGTACCTGGCGAGCATCCGTATGCTTGAGGCGAATGATAGCCAATGTCTCCGGCTGGGTAACACTATCGATTTCTCCTAAAATAGAGATAAGGGATTTAATATTGGCAGCCTTATCGGTTATAATGACCGCACGAAGGGGTGGAACTTCGATAAGGGGGCCGGAAGAACCACTTTTCAGAGCTTCAATAATTCGAATAATGGTGGGAAGTTCAGCATTCTGAGCAAAGTATATGTAGCGAATTTTTGTATCATTATTGGGTAGTAAGTCAGGATCGGTACCTATAAAGGTAGGCAGTGGTTCACGATTTGCTGACGGCTTATCCTTTGATGCATTGGTAGTTACCCGATAGGTACGTGGTTGGGTTGCGGGAATAACGGAGAAACCGGACATTTCAAGAAATGTCAGCCCTATTTCCCATGCCTCTTTTAAACTCAGAGGTACATGGGATTTGAAAGTAATTTTAGTGCCACCTACCGGCTGGAGCCCATCTGCTCTGAGTGGTCCAACATCATCATCGAGGATGAAGGTGATATTTAAATTTTGAGATAAAAAGTTGAGAAGTTCTGTCAACTCCTTATTGTCGAAATGCATCTGAACTTTTTCATGCGGATCGGTACCCTTCCAGGGCTCAAGGTAGGCTCCCAGATGGATAGTGCCCGTTTCTACCTGCTTTTCAAAAGCTTCTCTCTCTTCTCTTTTTTCTTGTTTTAATGCATCATTGGGCGCCGGAGTGGTAACGGGCTTTTGTGCGGCTGCTCTACGCCTTCTTTGTGGACGCACCTTCTTCTCGGTCTCTTGTGGCTTTGCGGAAACTGCCGGTATTTTTTCTCTTTTTTCTTCTAATGCACCATCAGGCGTCGTAGTGGTAACGGGTATGGTAGCTGGCTTTTGTGCGGCTGCTCTACGCCTTCTTTGAGGACGTACCTTCTTCTCAGTCTCTTCTGGTTTTGCGGAAACTGTCGGTATTTTTGCAGTTTCAGGCTTGAGTGGCTGAGGGATTTTTCTTTTCTGTGAGGGAGCCTTTTCAGGCCCTGTAGGAATTTGAGAAGCATCGATTTGAGCAGTATCATCTGCCTGTTGTGGGGCAGCATTCAAGGTCATGCCATAGAGCAGGACTAATGCTAAAAGATGAACTATTCTTTTCATACTCTCTTTAACCTAAGGTGATGAACTGGTGTCTGCAGGCATTTGCGCCTGGATTGACGCCCTACTTCCAAACTGTTGCATTGCGTCCTTATCTCTTTTTTGCATATTATGCATCGATCCTCGATATTTTTGAATATCCTCTGTGTGATATTGGCCATTGTTGTAAGCAAGCGTCGGCATGGGAGGCGGAGCAGATTCGGGGGCCCCAGGTGTAACCTGCACAGGTACTATCGGCGAGGATGATTCTTGAGATACCGATGCTGTTGCTATCTGATCGAAGCTTGTTGTTGGATCTGCAAGATTGAAAAGTGTATAGGTATGTGCAAAAGGGCTTCCTCTGCGGATATATTCCACTGTAACCTCCGATCCCATATCAAGGGTTGCAAGCTGATTATAAATTTTCATTCTATTGATGGTCGTCGTTGGTTTAATGTTCTGAATTTTTGCAATAATATCTCCTGGAACAAATCCAAGACCATACCCGATAGAGGTTTTATCCATGTTACCTATACGAATGCCGAGGCTTTTACCCTCTTTAAATGCTGTCGTTAAATCTGCCATATCAATCAAATGGGCAAGAGAGGTAACCCGTGCGACAAAGGCAGAGGGGTTTATAAGATAGGCAGAATCGGACTGTTTTTGTACTACGTCTGTCCAAGAGGGATTTTTCAACTCCCTGCTCTCCTCTTGTGCATCGTCGGAATACATAAAGAGTGTCTCTTGCTGGCCATTAGAGCGGATAATAATAATTTTTCGAGGGAAAATACGAATTATGTAGGCATCGAAGAGCTTATCTCCCACCCGATACGATTCAGATTTTTTCGTATTATTATCCACTAGGGTTACTTGGGATTTTGCTTCATTACTTGAAGCAATAATTCCCGTTATTTTGATAGGGAGAGGCTCTAAAAATTGTATTATCGGTTTAGGGCGCTGTGCAATAGGCTTCGGCATGGGCGGACGAGGTAGTGTGGGCAGCTGTTCAGCCATTCTTATAGGAATAATAGTCGGTGTATACGTTCCAAAGAGATCATTTTCTTCATAAATAAGCCGGATATCTTTAGGTTTCGCGTCCTCTTTTTTTAATGCTTCCACTTTTGGAGGGATCTTAAGCGGAGCAAGAGGTGGCCGCTCGAACATACTTTTAAAGCTGTACATGATGAATGCAATCATAGCTAAAAGGAGTAAAGCAAGGGTACTATTGAGGATCCATAGCGGGTTTTTCATTACCAATTTCCTAAGGGAATACTCTGTTTGCTTACTCTTTTTGTCTTATAAGTCTTTTTAATGTGTCACTATGCTAGTTTAATACAAGATTTTTTTTTGTAAATGCACGTGGCCGTAGGATTGTTCAGCTTCCTGTTAAGTGTTGTGGTAAAATGAGGGTATTAGTACTATCGATAGAATCTTCATCGCAGCTGAATCGATTGTTATATTCCCCGATTTAGCATTAATAGTTACCATGAGCTGATGACGCCCAATAGGCAAGGCGACCAATTCTGTGTCACAAGAGAGTTCATGGATCGTTTGTTGAGCTGTGTAGATGGATGTTTTCATGTGAAACTATCGGGGGAGATAGGTAAGTTTACTAATCTTCAGAGACTGAATCTTTCAAATAATGAGTTGCAGGAATTGCCAAGTCAAATAGGTGATCTTACTAATCTTAAGCATCTTGATTTTTCAAATGCTCGGCTGAAAGGACTGCCAATCGAAATTACGCGATTGAATCTAGAATTTGGGCTCAATATTATGCAGAATGACTTTGGTAAGGATAAAACGGGTAAGGCGTATTATAGTGTTTCAGACATGATTAATAATCTGGTAGCCAATTCAAACCTTGCAAATCCTGATCAAGAAAGGCAACTCAGAGATTGGCTTAATAAGTTGCATAAAGACCGTAAGCTAAAGTGGTAATCTACCTCCGCGTGTTCCCTGGAAAGATCGTCCTCCAGAACTCAGTAATGCAGGAAATTTGGCCTCGTACATAGGCGGCAAAGCACGCGCTCTGTGCTCTATGAGAATTTTTCTTGGGGCACTCAGAGAATAACAATCAAGATGGCCTCGTGGTTTTACGCTACGAGGCCACTACTTTGTACGCAAGATTGATAGTTACCTGTTAGTTCGATTATGTCTTTTTACGTATTTGGGCGTTTTTAGGAGCATAGGCCTTGGCTTCCTTCCTGTTTTTGCCGACTGGATGGGAAATCTTTACGAGAGCCTGGGTAAGTGCTTCATCCATGTTGCTGCCGAAGACAACGTTTAAATGGTTAGCTTTACCGATATCCTTGAGGATTTCTTCAACGTTCTCCTTGTTCAGGAACAAGAACGGTCTTAATACCATGCTGACATGCTGCGAGGATCTTATCTCTCAGCACACCGATTGCAAGAATCCGGATGCGGAGCGTAATTTCCCCGGTCATAGCAACGTTGGAACGCGTTGGATTCTCGGTAAAAGCCGAGATTAATGCTAGACGCATCGGTATATCTGTCTTAAGTTCTTGCATACTTCTTCTAATGCTAAAAATAGCATCTATTTGCAAAAAAATAAGGCAATGTCGGCTATAAATCGCAACATCCTATTTTTTTGTCAATGAATGGCGACCGTAGGATTGTTGGGCTTTTTGTTCAGTGCGGCAGTAAAAGTTAAGGCGTTGCTTCATCTGTCTGAATGGGGCCTTCAGTAAGTCCTCGAATAAACTGGTAAATGTAGGGATTTTCAGATTCCCAGATAGTCCGTGCATCACCGAAGAATTTAATCTCTCCATCATGGAGGAGTGCTACATAGTCAACATATTTAAATGCCTCTGTGTCATGGCTAATGACGACTGAGGTGACCTTGAAGCGGTCTTGCATGTCGGTCATAAGTTCATGAACAGCACGGGAGGTGATCGGATCTAATCCTGTGGTTGGCTCATCGTATAAAATAATAGATGGATTGGTGATGAGGGTACGTGCAATACCTACCCGCTTTCTCATGCCGCCGGACAGATCTGAGGGGTACTTATGTAAAATATCTGGACTGAGATGCACCAACGATAATTTCTCTTTTACGATCGGTAAAACATCCTTGGCCAGTTTTCTTTTCTCAAGGAGAGCTAGGCCAACATTTTCAAAAATGGTTAAGGAATCAAGAAGAGCAGCAAATTGAAACACGTAGCCACAGGTCTGAAAAAGGCCGGCGCGTTCCCGCTCTTTGAGTGTTGTTACTTCTGTCCCATCTATGATAATAGATCCGGATGTAGGTTTCATGAGTCCTATGATATTCTTTAGAAGAACCGACTTTCCTTCACCAGAGCGGCCTACAATGCAGGTCATTTTACCTGCGGGAATAGTGAGATTGATGTCCTTGAGGACCCAATGACTCCCAAATCTCTTTTTTAGATGGGTAATAGTAATCATAAGCCCACCCTAAAGAGGAGCGCGCTTAAAAAGTAGTTCGTTATCAAAATAAGAATGCACCCAACTACGACGCTTTCTGTTGTGGCTCTTCCTACACCCCGTGCTCCGCCGGTCGTAAAAAATCCCTTATATGCGCCAACGAATGATAAAATAAAGCCAAAAAAGAATGATTTAATAAGCCCACTGACAATGTCGCCTAATACAAGATAGCCCTGTATATTCGTAAAATAGCTTTCCGGATTCATGGTGAGATTTATGAAGGTATAGAGATATCCTCCGAGAATGCCGAAAAACATTGCAAACATGGTAAGAAAAGGAAGAATAAACGTTCCTGCAATAATGCGAGGAATAATCAAATATTGATAAGGGTTGATACGCAGTGTTCTTAAAGCATCGATTTGTTCGGTAATTTGCATAGTTCCCAACTCAGCAGCCATAGAAGAACCGGCTCGGCCGGTTACCATGATAGCGGTCAAAACAGGACCAAGCTCTCGTGTCATACCCCAAGCGACAACGACACCGACCATTTCTTCGCCCCCGATGCGACTCAGGCCTGCATAGGATTGCAATGCGAGTGCAATGCCGGACGATAAGCTTGTAAGGATAATGATTGCACTTGAATTTACCCCAATATGTTCCATCTGGGAAAAGATCTTGCGTATTTTTAATCGAGAAGTAAAAAGGGTTTTGATCATTCTACCCAAAAAAATCGCTGATGTTCCTACTTCTGTACAGAAAGAAATAAGCCAGGCACCGATAATATCGATAACAAAAACCATTTATGCTTGATCAGGTTTTTGTTCAGGGGCCGGTGTTGCTGGAGCCTGAGGCAGTATGGGCGCCTGTGCCGGTTGGGTGCGAGCAAGCGTTCCTAACAAATCAGACTGTGAAGGGCGCTTAATCATAGCCAGAACAAGTGACCCTACCATAAAAATGGTGCCGAGGATCCAAGTCGTTTTTTGAAAGAGATCTTGTCCTCCCGATCCACCAAAAAGCAGCTGAGAGCCTCCGCCTAAACTTCCGAGTCCCATGCTACTCTTTCCTTTTTGAATGAGAATCAGTAGTATGAGAACGATACAGAGAGTAAAAAATAGTCCAATTAATATGTTGTAATAAATCATCAAGGTTCCTTATGTTTAATAGAGGCTCCAAAAACAGTACAAGTTTAGCATGAAAGAATAATTTTTTTAAGCGCTGAGGCATCGGTGCTTGCTGTTCCCAGCAGAAGCCCATCTATGAGCTCCATGGGTACCTCGGCAATTGTCTCCTTGTTCACGCTCCCCCCATAGAGGATTGTGCAGGCATGATTGCCCACCCGTTTTTCGATATAGTTTTTTATCCATAGTATTGTCTGAGTGATGTTGGTTTTGTCTGGTGTTTCTCCTGTGCCGATCGCCCATACCGGTTCATAGGCGATATGTATTTTTTCATTATTCTGCATGAATCCTGTCAGCAAGGTGAGCTGTTTTTCTAGAATCTGGTATGTTCTTCCATCGAGCCGTTCCTGCCACGTTTCCCCAATGCATACGATGGGTTGGATATTGTTTTTAAGCGCGAGCTGAGTTTTGTCTCGCACGCGCTCATCGGTGTCGCCATAATTTCTTCGTCGCTCGCTGTGGCCAACGATGATATATGAGCAGCCAAGTTCTTTCAAAGATAGTATTGATACATCACCCGTATAGGCCCCTCGTTCTTCAAAACTACAATCTTGGGCTCCCCAGGCAATGTTCTTGATTGCAAGTGCTGAAGTATGGCGCAAGACGGTAAAGGATGGGCAGATAACGAGCCTGTTCCCTGCAGAACTAAGAGTGTTTTCTAGATCGGTCAGATGATCTGAGAGCCATGCTCTGGCTTCATCATGTGTTAATTGCATCTTCCAGTTTGCGATAAGCAGCTTATTCATGAAAGTTCGTCCTCTATAGCATATTCCTAGCCAACAACAATAGCCTCATTTTTTACGGTGAGCGTTATCTCTTTCGCATCCGGATGCTTTAAGAGATGCTGAGATATCGGTACGCTGATATATCGCTGGATTGCCCGCTTAAGGGGACGTGCCCCGAACTCTTTTTCATAGCCGAGTGTCGCAATCGTATCAAACACTTTTGGTGTAACGGTAAGCTCAATATTTTTTTCAGCAAGCCGCTCTTTAAGCTCATCGAGATGTAGGTGAGCAACTTGTACCACATCTTTATGCGTAAGCATTTTGAAATAGACGATTGCATCAATACGATTTAAAAACTCGGGCCTAAAGTATTTATGGAGCAGCTTTTCGATCTGCTGTTTTACACTATCAGTAAGCTCCTGCGCCTCTAAAATAAGATCAGATCCTATATTGGATGTTATAATAATGATACAGTTTTTGAAAGATACGGTACGCCCTTGGCTATCGGTTAAATGTCCTTCATCAAGAATCTGAAGAAAGATATTAAATACATCCGGGTGAGCCTTTTCGATTTCATCAAAAAGTATGACGCTATAAGGATTTCTGCGGACGACTTCAGTTAATTGACCCCCCTCTTCATAGCCCACATAGCCAGGAGGGGCGCCAATAAGGCGCGCTACCGAATGCTTTTCCATGTATTCGGACATGTCGATGCGCACAAGCTTTTTAGGATCATCAAAAAGAAAATCGGCAAGCGTTTTTGCAACCTCCGTTTTTCCCACACCCGTAGGCCCTAAAAAGAGAAAAGAGCCGATAGGTTTATTGGGATCAGTTAGCCCGGTCCGATGCAGCTGAATGGCATGGCTTATAGAATCAAGAGCCTCTTCTTGTCCGATAACACGTTCTTTAAGTATCTGAGGCATCCGAAGAAGCTTTTCCGCTTCACTTATTTGGAGCTTTTCGACCGGTATACCTGTCCAGCGAGAAAGAACGGCAGCGATATCATGCTCATCTACCTCTTCTTTTATCAGATGGGTGGTCATGCTTTTAAGTTTTTCCTGTTCCTGTTCAAGTTCCTTGGTGAGCTGGGTGAGCTTTCCATACTTAATTTCTGAGGCTTTAGCAAAATCTCCCTCACGCTCCGCCTGGGTGTACTGTTGCTGTATCTGCTCAATTTTTTCTTTCAGTTTATTAATAGCTTCAAGCGGTGCCTTCTCAGCTTTCCATTGGTTAAGGAGCGTCTGATATTTTTCTTTCAGTCCGCCCATTTCAGCTTCCAGTTCTGCTAAGCGCTTTTTGCTCATCTCATTATCTGTCTCTTTGCTGAGCGCAACTTTCTCGATTTCGAGCTGCCGTATCTTTCTTTCAAGTTGATCAAGCTCTTCCGGTTGAGAATCGATAGACATTTTAACCATTGCGGCTGCTTCATCAACTAAATCGATTGCCTTATCGGGCAAAAAGCGATCAGCAATATTTTTTGCTGCGAGATGGACGGCATCAACCAGTGCCTGATCTTTTATGCGAATGCCATGATGGAGCTCATATTTCTCTTTAAGGCCGCGCAAAATGGAAAGTGCATCTTCGATCGAAGGCTCTTCTACGAGTATTTTTTGAAAGCGTCGTTCAAGCGCAGCATCCTTTTCAATATATTTTTTATATTCTTTTAAGGTTGTTGCACCAATACAATGGAGCGTCCCTCGTGCAAGAGCCGGTTTTAATAGATTTGAGGCATCCATACCACCACCGCCAATAGCGCCGGCACCGACGAGCATATGGAGTTCATCAATAAAGAGAATTATCGTATCGGAGCTCTCCTCTATTTCTTTCAGAACGCCCTTGAGCCGTTCCTCAAATTCCCCCTGATATTTTGCCCCGGCAATCAAGAGACCGAGATCAAGGGCGTAGATGATATTGTTTTTAAGGCTTTCAGGGACATCATTATTGATAATGCGCTGAGCGATACCTTCTACAATAGCAGTTTTTCCGACCCCCGGTTCACCGATAAGGACAGGATTGTTTTTTGTTCGGCGAGAAAGGATCTGAATAACGCGTCTGATTTCTTCATGGCGCCCGATTACAGGATCAAGTTTTCCTTGGCGGGCCTGTTCAGTAATATTTTGGCAGTATTTTTCTAGTATTTGGTATTGCTTTTCAGCATTTTTTTCTTTCACCGTTTTTCCTTTTCGGATTGTTTGCATATGGCTTAATATTGCATTTCGCGTAACGCTTGAACGCTTAAAAAATGACGTTATTGCGCTCGGCATATGAGACGTTGTGCACCATTGCAGTAAGAGATGCTCAAGGCTTATATAGCTGTCTTCCAATGCCTCTGCCTCTTTCTGGCAGGCGGTGAAAAATTCTTCTAGGGCATAATCACCGGCTAGCTGAGCACCTTCAGCTACGGGGAGCTTTGCTAATTCAGCATCAGCAAGCTGTCTCAGTTCATGGGCATTGAGGCCCAGCACCTTAAAAAAGGAGGCATAAAATTCATGGTCGAGTCCCACTGCAAGCAGATGTAAGGGCTGCAGCGTAGGATTCTTATATTCCTGCGCAAGGGCGATGCTTTTATTTAAGAGCTCCTGTACAGAGGTGGTAAGTAGTTCTGGATTCATAATTGTCTGGAAAAAAGGGGTTATTTTTGTGCTTCAATATATACCAGTATACCATAAATGATATCTTATGGGAAAAAAGTCCCACAATCTGTGGGACTTTTCATGAACGATGCTCGTAGTGGTTGTTAATCGTGCTTGAACATATTGCCAATGCCCCTGTTTACCATCGCAAAGCCGATTGCACCTGTTAAAAAAGTGAATATTGTATCTTGTCTCATTATCGTTAAGCACTTATTCTGAACCCTTTGTATCGCGCGATCTTCAGCGCCGTCTCTTAGAATGCCTTCAAGGAGACTCTTATCCTTATCATAGGATGCTTGATAGATCTTATTGATCCTATCAGCATTAGAAACGCTAAATGCTGAAACACCCAAGAGGCACGATCCACAAGTGATTAATGTTGCGTCTCGTAGGAAAGAGCCCGCAGTGTAAGGTTTCTTTTCAGGAGTTGTTTGAGCATGCAATGCAAAAGAGCTCACGAGAAGCAGGCAGGAAAGTATAGTAGAGATTTTTTTCATAAGTGCATCCTTTCTAGAATGATTTATAGTTTTATTTATTAAGTCTATCCTGATTTTTGAGCAGTGCGACAGCCTTTGGCTGTGGGCAGAGAATTCTAAGTAATCGGATCTATATTTTTAGGAGGGAATAAAAGGCTAGCGTATAAAGTTTTTTGATCGTAATACCCTATGATACGAAATGGCAAAATGGTGAGCATAGTCTCGCAAGGCGATGAGCAATTGTCCGAGTGGTGTTTGGATGTCTAAATGGACCCCATCGGGATGATAGGGTGTATAGAGGATCTCTTCTTTTTTTGCGAGACTGATGAAGGTTGTTTCGGGAAAAAGCTCTTTTACCGCATTTAATTGACCTTTTCCTCCGTCGATAAGAATCACATCGGGGAGCTCTGAAGGGTTGCGGTAACGACGTGTAACTATTTCTTGGAGTGATGCATAATCGTTTTGCTCGCTCAGCGTTTTAATTTTGAAGCGTCGGAACTTGTTTTTATCAGGTATGCCATGCGTAAAGCGGATACAGGAGCCGACTAAGTAGCTACTTTGAAAGTGTGAAATATCAAAGCAATCTATGCTCGCAAGGGGCTTATCGCTTTCTAATAATTGCTGGAGATCTTTCAGTGCTTTTAGTGGCTTTTCTACTTTAGCCGTTATAGGTGTTGTCATAACGGTAATGTCTTTTACATACTTCGTTTCTGAAAAGCCGGTTTTGAGCGTGGCAAAAATCGTTTCTAGATCCCCTAAATATTTGCTTAAATTCTTCGATTTTTCGAACTCCATGCGCTGATTATGCTCTTTAATTTGTGATGTGAGTAACTTTTCACAGGCGTCATAATTTCCTTCAAGCAGCGATTGAGCAAGATTGAGGCGTACTTTGTATTCATCTACGCTAAAGGTTTTCACGCAGTTGCCTGCACAGAGACCCATATGGTAATCTAAGCACCCCTGCTCAATACGCGTGGAGCATAGCCGTAAGCGCAGCGTGCGCGTAAGATAGTCATAGGCGGAGCGTGCTTTTTGTTTAAAAAGAAATGGCCCGAAGTAGGTGCCCTTTTCTTTTTTTGTACGTACCAGTTTAAGTTCCGGCATATCTTTTTGCGTAATCAGAAGATACACAAACGGATTCGTATTTTTCAGAAGCACATTATATTTTGGCTTATAGGTTCGTATAAGCTGAGCCTCAAGAAGCAGCGCCTCGATCTCATTTTTCGTCAGAATATAGTCGACTATTGCATGCTCTTTTATTAGTTCCTGTACTTTCCAGTCTTCATGCTGACGACGAAAATAGGACACTACTCGGCTTTTAAGACTTTTTGCCTTGCCGATGTAGATAATGCCGCTGTCTTTATTTTTAAAGACATAAATGCCGGGTAAGTGGGGTAATTTTCGTATATATTCTGGTGTCATGGTACTTTCGTTGTGCAGTACTTATATTCCCTCCTAGTATACAGGACCAATGTCCATTTGTATATTAATCCTGACAGAGAGCCAAGTTTACGAACGTATGAAAAAAAGGTATAGTTATAATGTGCATTTCAGCGTTGTATATTGCAAGCAAAGGTATTTTCATGATTTCTTACGCAAAGATAGTCGGCGGCTTAGCCGTTGTTCTTTTAGTTTCTTATGTAGGGTGGACGACCTATCGTTATTTTACACTCGTTTCAACGCCGACCTTTACGGTAGTAGGTATTGAACCGGGAGGATCCTATGCTGGTGATGTGGCTGCATCTGTTCAGGGGCAGGATGACTATAAGGTAGCATCTCTCTCTATTTTTGTTGATAATAAACCTTTGGTAGATAAGGCAAAAATCGGCAAGAGATCATTCGAGTATCCCTTTACCGTGTCTACTCAGGCCCTTTCTGAGGGAGAGCATGTATTGCGCATTGAGGTTGCAAATGGTGCTTACAATCGAAATATGGCTGAACAGACATTTACTTTCTCCGTTGATAATCAGCCTCTACAGACCGCCTTTGTAAAGAATGATACGGGAGCTCAGGTGTTTCAAGGCAGAACATTGCATGTGCAGTTTCAAGCTAATAAACCGCTTAAGCATGCTGAGGTAAAAACGCTCGCAAAGACGTATCCGGGATTCCGCGCATCACCTCGTGAGCTTATATATGAGTGCTTTATTCCTATCGATACTGAGGAGATTCCTCATGACTATCTCTTTACCATTACTAGTACCGATAAGGTAGGTAATAGTGGTACGATAGAGGGGAACTTTAAGGTGGTACCTTTTTCTTTTAGAAAGCAAACACTGCGTATAGATGCGAACAAAATGAAAAAAGAGGATGAGGCAGGACTCGCTGAAAAAGAGTTTGAAGCTGACATTGAGCGGTTAACTGCTCAGTCACCGAAGGAAAAGCTCTGGCGTGGTACCTTTATAGCGCCTTTAGAGCTTAAGGATCCAAAGCAGATAACGACCGAATTTGGTATGATACGTGCAACGCAAGAACGGGGACTTCGTCAGCACAAAGCGCTTGATATCATAGCTCTGCCTAAGAGTGTCATATGGGCGACGCAGGATGGAATTGTGGTGTTAAAAAACAGATATGCCCATAGTGGCAATACCCTTGTTATCGATCATGGCTGGGGGGTATTATCGCTCTTTTATCATCTTGATAGTTTTGCTCCGATTGAGGTTGGGGACAGGATTAAGAAGGGTAATCCTGTAGGAACACTCGGCAAGACAGGCTATGCTACCGGATATCACCTTCATTGGGAAATGCGCGTAGGGAATGTTGCTGTTGATCCTATGGAATGGACAAAACAAGGATTCTAGAACGTTATTTTAACTGAGTGAGTTTTTGGTACAGTAAGGCTTTTCCTGGCTATCAAGGTAGAGTGATTATCTTAAGATCAAGAATGTGCTCGTTGGCTCATTTACATGTGATCCCATCCTTTACCTGAAAAACTTTCGTTCGCTATACATCAAGATACTATGCTGCTTCAACAAGCATGATGTATGGTGCAAAGAATTAATTTGATATAAGTATAAGCATGCTGTATATTGGCAGCGGCTGTATTATAGTACAGATGGAAATCTAATGGGAGCTGGTAATAATACAACGAGAGGTAAAGGATGACTTTATTGAATATGAGCAGGGGAAAAGTTTTTGTTGGGTTTCTGATTTTATCTGGGATGTATAGTACTTGTGCAATGGAATCGATTAAAAAAACAGAGGAAGAAGAAGTGGAGTACGTTCCTACGTATGAGGAATGGGAACAGCTGAATGATGTGGCTGGCTCAAGGTATGTGTTGCACATAAAATGCCAATGTGGAAAAAAAATAATAGTTGCGCTTCCCTCGCCGACTGAGGTTTCTGATATCGATGCAGTGGAAAATGATACCGGTATATCGCTTGGTGCTGATGGTGATATTGATGCAACAAGCGGGGACTGTAGGTTTGATAGGCCCGAATATCGTTTTAACCCTTATGAGGCTCTCAGTAATTATTCTCCTCCTCCTAAAGACTATCCCTTTCCCTTTTAGATGTAGTCAATAAATCTGACTTGATAGGCCTTTAAGAACAATTCCGAGCCCTTTTTTGTATCTTGAGCCTGACATAGTCAGGCTTTTTTATCTATAGGACTAGATCTTAGTGCGCTTCCATGCTATATTTCTTAAGTAAATTTTATAGTAAAAAATAATTGGAAAGTAGTATATGGATTTCTTTGAACTCCTCAGGTCCGTTCACGCGGCATTATTAACTTTTTCTCCACTTACACGCTCTGTCATGACGCTCTGTTCTCTATTAGCTCTATCCAGTCTCTGGTATTTTTGTTGTTTCGTGCCTCTTTCGGGTGCGATCGTTTCTTATGCCACGCAGATTGATCAGCTTAAAAAGCAAAAGTGTATTCTAGAAAAGAGAGGAGCCGGTACAGATCTTTTAGCTCAGCAAGTTGCTGAGCTTGAGCGCTTTACTCATGAAAAGAAAAAAAAGCTTCCAAGGGGAGTTAGCGCTCAGAGAAAAAAAGTATTTGCATTGCTTAAGAAGCATCAGATCATCCTCAAAGAGGATATTCCTGGCGCCAAAGAGGCCTATAATGGATTGAGTATCATTTCCTTTACCTATATGCTCAGTGGATTATATGAGCATTTTATCAATTTTTTTGCAGCTCTTGAAAAGAGTGAGCCGGCTCCTGTTTGTAAAAGACTCGAATTAACAAAAAGTGGCCTGGGTATTAATGGTGTCCTTACCCTCTTGTTTCTGGTAAAGGGCTCAGCATGAAGCACGTACTCACAGTGCTCTGTGTATTTTTATGTCACTATGGCGTTGCACTACGGGATCCTTTTTGGTGTGCATCGGGCAAGCATTCCTATGTATGTGCTGGTATAGGGACTATTCACGGTAAAAATGAGCGATTTGCAATTCTGTTTATCGATGGCCATGGCTTTCTTGTTTGCCAACACGATATAGTTGCAGGCCAGACGGTACAGGCTCTTTTCGATACGGCATTGGTTCTGAAGGATGAACAGGGGCGAGAACAAACAATTGCTTTAAAAGTAAAAGCCCTTCAACTTTAAAAAAGCTGAAGGGTTAGGGGGGTGAACAATACAAAAAAGTACTGTTCATTTAGGGACATTGTAAAATTTTTCAAGCCAGTTGAGACTAGCAAGACCTTTTGAGAAAGTCAAGTTTTTGCCAAATATTAAAGATGGTGATAGTAGGGATCACGTTACGTCCCACTTATTTTTAAGTGCATCGAGTGTACCATCTGCTTCCATAGCATCAAGGGCTTGCTGAACTCGAGCAGCGAACTCTTGGGGTAGTTTCTTAGAAATGGCTAAAGCACTCTGTTCATCCGTTTCCTGAAGGCGAAGATAATTGAATCGATCGGCTCCCTCCTTAATATAAGGCTTGAGACTAAATGAGGCTGTTACGAACGCAAAGCCCTTACCTTGTTCAAGCGCTGAGAGTGCATCAGCGACTTTAGCAAGACGAATGATAGTGATATCGGGAAAGTTAGACATATAATTGTCGGCCGTATAGCCGGTATTGACAATAACATCCTTATCTTTGAGATCATCGAGGCCCGTCAGTGGTGGCGTTGTACTCTTCGTGACTACTAAAAGAGGATTTCCTGATAAATAGGGTTTGGTAAAAGTGACCCGTTCGGCTCTCTCTGCTGTTGGAGTCATTCCGGCTGCGATCATATGAATATGGCCCAGTTCAATTTGTGGCACAAGGGATCCAAAGGGCTTATCTTGCAAATTAATATCAAGATTAAGCCGCTTGGCAACTTCCCGAGCTACGTCGATATCAAAACCAACAATAGTGTTCTCCTTATCACGAAATGAAAAAGGTGGAAAGTCGGTACTGGTTCCTACGATGAGCGTTTTTATCAGAGGCCTATATTGAGTTGTTCTGTGATACCAAAAAAGAAAGCTAAATGCGATAAGGGCGAGCAAGAGGGTGCTTATCATTCTTTTCATTCAAGGTTCCTTTTTTTTAGTGATACATTGCAGCTTATAGCACAGCGCTTAGTATAGAAAAAGCGTACTCTTTCTGCAAATATCGTTGATTTCTTTGTCTGAGGTACCCTGTGGCGGTCTGAAAAAAATGAAAGTATACTGGATATGAATTGTGCAGAACTAAAATAATAACTACATAAAATAAGGATGTACGATTATGAAAACCTCATATACATGTATTATGTCCTCTCTTTTTTTAGGTGGTCTTTTAACTGTAAGTGGGATATATGCGCATGATACAAGAGGGCAATTGACTGTATCTCTTCAACAATCGGCTCAGTCTCGAAAAGTAACATATCGCGGCAGGCAGCAGGAACGATGGGCAAGGGTGCTGCGGAGAACGTATGATACGATATCGGCTGCTTTTGCTCCTATTATAGAAAAGTATGATGTGCTTAAGAAGGTAGTTCCTGCAGAATATGCTTTCTATCTCCAGCAACTTAAGAGTACTATTACAAAAGAAGTTAAACAAGGGCATATTCCTTTGTATAATGGTATGCTCTCAGAAATTTTTCATTCATGGACGCTCGATGAGTATCAACGGTCCAAGGAAAAACATCGATCACCACTTAAGAAATTCAAATATCGCTTACTTCCTGAGGCTGTTAAGGCACTTGAAGTGCACCAGCGGCTTATTAAGGGGTCAGATCTTGGTGTCAAGGTAGATGAACTCATAGAAAAGTTAACCGATATAGAAACGATCATTTAAAAACTCGTGGGGGACACGTATGTATCATTATCAGTTGAGCGTGCTTTTGTTAGCATGCTCAATGAGCCTTATTAGCTATGAATATCTTCCAAAAAGTATTACGGGAAAAGCTGTCTTTTATGTGAAAACAGAGCAGCTTGATGAATTTTGTTGCGGCTACAATGCTCTTTTTAATGCATGTAACGTGGATAAGGTGTATGGCGTTGCTAATCACTATTATGATTATAGGCTTTTTACTCAAACCGGGAAGGCCTATGTAAAGTCTCATCGTCTTAATCCAAAAGCTTCGGTATCAACATCGACGATTGAGGATTTGGCCCTGAAACATTTAAAGATGAAGAATATATGCAATCTTGCTCTTGAGGGTCACAAGATCATGCCTCTTTTAAGGCTGCATGCTGAAATAAAGGTGCATGGACATGAGACGAAAGCTGAGCGCCAGAGGATGTTTAGCCGTGCATTTGAAAAGCAGCAGGAAGGGTTTATTAAAGGTCTTAAAAATCGGTTCGATAATGCTGTTGGTTTAACGCGCGTTATGCATTTTATTTGCCATGTGCAGTCTCGGGGCAGTGGTCATGCCATTCTTGTCTCGCTTGTGCAAAATAGTACCGGTCGTGCCCTGTATATTTTCGATAATATGAACCAGAAAATTGGTGAACATTCCGATATCATGAAATATATACGGTATCTTGGTGAGCACTTTGAGGTAAGTTCTGCCAGCACTTTTAAGGGACGGCAACTGCCCACTCGATGGCCGAGCCTGCCGGCTAAAAAGCGCTATCGTATTTATTACTGACACGACTCTTGCATCCTTATTTTCATTTGAAATAGATCTGCTCGCTGAGTTTTACCGGTAGAGGGTTTGTGTGTACTCGGTAACTAAAAAAGATCCTGAATAAGCTGCTCTACCGATTTAACATGAACAGGATGCATCATCGCAGAATAAAATGCTTCATCATATTCCCGTGTTTGGATCACGACCGGCATAGCGATAGCATGGCCCAATAGTACCACCTGCTTTTTTGTTTCAAGTCCCGCAAGTACGGTTCGTAGTTGAGAGGCATTATTGGTTCCAGTCAGGACCGCATGAATATCTTTTTCATCGTTAAGCTGTGCAATAATTTTGGTGCCGATCTGCGATAGCACTTCAGAATCGATGCCTGAAGGGCGCTGATCTACGACCAGCAGTGAAACGTAATATTTTCTCATCTCACGGGCAATGGTGCCAAAAATAGTTTGACGTGCTGCTTGAGGATTGAGAAATTTATGGGCTTCTTCGATCGTAATCATCAACTTCTTAGGCTCGTCCTCCTTGCGTTGCGTTCCTAAAAAGCGTTCTGTTTTCTGAATATAAAGGCTATGGATACGCCGTGTTATGATATTGGCGATCAATAAATAACAAAAGGTTGAGGTAAAATTACCGAATTCAATAATAATCGAAGTACCACGATCGATATATTCCATCATGCGTTCAATAACATCAGAATCATTGCCCGACTCGATAAAGGGGAACTGTTCTATCTTCTTGAGCTTTCTATACAGTGCTGCTATCGATTCAGGATGAGCTCCCACTTCTTGAGCGAACTCTTTAAGAGAATCTCCTTGCGTTAAAAAGATCTCAAGCCAATTTTTCTTATATTTAGCAGCAATGAGATAGGCTGCCTCATAGGCGGTTGGATTGAGATTAAGCTCCGCATCCAAGGAAATAATATCTTCAACAGCGATCGAACTATAAGAAAGGATCAATTCGACATCGGGGCTGCCACCACGGCGTCGCGTAGATGCAGGATCGAGTGAAAATATAACTACTTTTTCTGGGAAAAGCGTTTTCAGTCCTTTTACAAAAGACTGACTATTTTCTTTGCGTGCCTGGAGGCCATACTCACTATGCATATCAAAAATAATGTTAGTCGCCTTATCATGATGAATTAAGCCGGCAAGAATGAGGCGGGTCAAAAATGTCTTACCTGTTCCCGTTTTGCCAAAAATACCATTACTGCGTTCCGTTAAGCGTTCGAGATCCAGACAGATAGATGCGTCCATATCGAGTGGGCTGCCGATCGTAAAATATCTTTTTGATGTATCCTTTTCATCGCCAAATATGAGCGCAATATCCTTCTCTGTTGCTTCATGCACCTGAGCAAAATGGGGCGGAATTGTTTTGACGGGTGCCGTTTTTCCTTGATCAAGAACGAGCATGGGCCGTAATTGGGCAGTTGCATAGATATCTTTCGACCTAAGTGCCGATTTTAAAAGAGGCTCATCAGGACCTGGTGGAAACAAAAGAATATCGGGGTGCGTTACTTCAAGGGATAAATCGGTAATAAGACAAAAAAAGCGCTGATTCTCTCCTTCGATAGCAACGAACTTGCCCGTTTTGAGCTGTTCTAAGTGAGCATCGGGACTGATGCGCATAGTAAGGCCATCGGTTAATGATCCGGTAACAATATGTCCAAGAAGGTTATTCATGTGTTAATATCAGTGTAAGAGTGTTGCGGGTTACTTCTAAAATGCCTCCGACGATCGTCATGAGTGTCGTTGAGCCATCCTCCAGCTCCATAGTAATTTCTTTATTTTCTGCAAGTAAAACGACCATTGGCATATGGCCGGGCATAATCACAAAACTTCCCTGTTGGGTTTCTACTTCGAGCCAATTAACCTGCATGCTCTGTGAACTCATCGGTCCTATAAGCTTTAGTTCCATAATGGCCTTATTCCAAGATCTTTTCAGCTTTAGCAAATGCCTCTTCGAGCGTTCCCACCATATAAAATGCTTGCTCAGGGAGGTTGTCACACTCTCCATTTACGATACGTTCAAAGTCGGCAACCGTTTTATTTTTAGGTACATAGGTGCCCGGGATGCCGCTTGCAAATTCGGCCGAAAAGAGCGGTTGAGTGAAGAATTTTTGAATACGTTTTGCTCGCTTTACGAGCTGTTTGTCCTCATCTGAAAGTTCATCTATACCTAAAATAGCGATGATATCCTGAAGCTCTTTGTAGCGCTGTAAAATCGATTGAATTTGGCGAGCTATTGCATAATGTTTTTGCCCAACGATAGCCGGATCGAGACCTTTTGAGTTCGATTCCAATGGGTCGATGGCCGGATAAAGGCCCAATTCGACGAGCTTACGAGAAAGGACGGTACTTGCATCTAAGTGAAGAAATGTTGTTGCTGGTGCAGGGTCGGTAATATCATCTGCAGGAACGTAGACTGCTTGTACGGAGGTAATCGAACCGTTAATGGTACTTGTAATGCGTTCTTGAAAGGCTCCCATTTCGGATGCAAGAGTTGGTTGGTATCCTACTGCTGAGGGCATACGTCCTAAAATGGCAGATACTTCTGATCCTGCTTGTACGAGTCTGAAAATATTGTCGATAAAGAGTAAAACGTCCTTCTTTTCCTGATCTCTAAAGTATTCTGCCATGGTGAGTCCCGCAAGGCCAACGCGAAGGCGAGCACCGGGCATTTCACCCATCTGGCCAAACACGAGTACCGCTTTATCGAGCACATTAAAGCGCTTCATATCAAGCCACAGTTCATTGCCTTCTCGTGTGCGTTCACCAATACCGGTAAATACGGAGACGCCCTTATGCTCAATGGCAATATTACGGATTAATTCTGTTACTAAGAGCGTTTTGCCGACACCGGCTCCACCAAAGAGGCCGATTTTTGATCCTTTAAGGTAAGGGCACATGAGATCGATGACTTTAATGCCGGTTTCTTGGATCTCATTTTCGATTTTTTGTTCAACAAAGGGGGGTGGATCCCTATGAATAGGCAGTTTTTGAGGATTTACAAGAGGTGCTTTCCCATCGATTGTTCTGCCGAGTACATCGAACATTCTGCCGAGGACTTGGTTGCCCACCGGCACTTTTAATGGTCCTTGGGTGTCGATGACTTTCAGCCTCCTGGAGACGCCAAAGATATTTTCAAGAGCGATGCAACGTACAATCCCATCACCCAATTGCTGGGCAACTTCGACGCTTGCTTGCCGCTCGGGATACCCATTGCCGGCAGGAATGAGAATCTTAAGTTCATTGAAAATATCGGGAACCGATTCACGCGGAAACTCAACGTCAAGAACAGTGCCACTGACTTGAACGATGACTCCTAGGTTCTTTTCTGTATGTGCTAATTTTTGTTCTTGCGCTGCTGCTATCATACGTGCCTTTTGCGCTATGAATATTTATATAAGATAGTATAGAACAATTACCGGCGGACTACAAACGTTTAGCGACTTTTAGGGTAAGCGTTTGTATAAAAAGAGCAGAATGGTCCTTCTAGCTCCCGGGGTTAGGTACTTATTGAGTTCATGAAGGGATATGTTTTCAGTGATGTTGTACCCATTCTATACGCCTCTGCCTCCAATTGATCGAGTGTAAGTAGTCCCTGCTTTGCATCGAGCTGTTGAATGACCCCCCAGGCGTTTATAACGCCGAGGTGCATCGCAGTTTCAAGATCTTTACCTAGGGCTAATGATCCGATAAAGCCTGAGGTAAAGGCATCTCCGGCGCCTAAGCAGCTTATGATATCTGCTTGGATGCTTGGATAAAAATACAGCATAGTAGGGGTTGCTACATATACGCCCTCGGCGCCGTTCGTAACTACGGCTATTGAAGGGCCTTTCTTAAATATCTCTTTAAAATAGTCATAGAGAGTAAATGTGGTATTGTTCAATGAGATAAAGTGCTCAAGGAGCCGTGGTGCGTCCCCTTTGATTGGAGGCTGTGGTAGAGGTTGTACTGTTTCATTTTTTAAGAACGACTTCATAAGATAGGATGCTTCACATGCATTCATAATCAAGATATCTATATGTTCAAGAGCGGCGATAAGTTCTTCGGGTGCATCCATTAATTGGTTCCGGCCCGGATTGGTTGCCACCGGTATGTTGAGCGCTCGAGCATGAGAGGCAAGATAAGGCAGTAATGCGCGAGATCTTCCTGAAAGTGGGTTGATATGTAGATAATCGAATGTTTTAAGGATATCGAGTGGAAAGTCCTCCTGTCTAAGAAGTTTATTGGCACTCCTATGACAAAGAACAATATGGTCTCTTTCGATCGATGGGATAATAAATGAAAGTGCTGTGGGTACCTTATCATCGATTGCGATATGATCTATGCCAATATCTTCCTGTTTCATGTTACTCAGCACTGCTGCTCCGGCTTCATCATCTTTGCCTATTTTAAAAAAAGCTTCTACGTCGAGTCCAAGCTGCTTAAAGCCGACGGCAGTGTTCGTTGCACCGCCACCTGTAGCATAATAAAGGGAAGGAATATCTATTTTCGTTCCTTGCTCAAAGATGAGAAATGTCTGAGTCTCTTTTTGAGAATGAAGGTGCATCGTCTGAGCACCCTCATAGAGGATAAAAATATCTTGAGTTGCGCTTCCTACGGTACCTATTTTCATAATCCCCTCGTTTAATGGGGGTCGGCATTTTTCTTCTGCCCAGCGGGAAGCAGTACCCGACTTAGTATCTCATCTGCATGATTTACCCAAATGACATTAATGCCCTGAGTAATCTCATCTGCACCTACGAGGTCCCCCTTATTTTTTTCAGGTAAAATCACGTAGGGCATGAGATTCCTTTTTGCTGCGAGGATCTTTTCCTTTATGCCTCCAATAGGCATAACATTGCCTCGTAAATTCAGTTCACCTGTCATAGCATATTCTGCGCTGATAGGTCTTTCGGTGAGCGCCGATAGGATGGATGAAAGTAGGGTGACGCCAGCTGATGGACCATCCTTTGGAATGCCACCTCCAGGAACATGAATATGCAGATCAAACTTGCTAAACTTTTGCGGATCGATTTCAAATTCTTTTGCATGAGCACGAGCGTAGCTTAATGCTGCCTGAGCAGATTCTCGCATGACTTTGCCCAGTGACCCGGTTAAAATAAGTTTTCCTTTGCCGGGTATCACGACCGCCTCTACTTTGATGATTTCGCCACCATAGGCTGTCCAGGCAAGTCCATTACTTACCCCTACCTGGCTTTCCGAGTAGGTTTCCATCTGAATATATTTACGTGGTCCTAAGTAGCCTTCTATCTTTTCGGGCTCAAAGGTAATGAGTACATTGCTTTCAACCAAAGAGCGGGCTGCTTTTGAACAAAGCTTTTTAATTAAGCGGTCAAGTTCTCGGACTCCTGATTCACGGGTATAGCTGATAATAATATCTGAGATAAGATCATCGCTAAACGAGAGTGGGTGGTTATCAAGACCCGAATCTGTAAGTGCCGCTTTTACGAGGTAATTTTTGGCGATGTTGATTTTTTCTTCAAGGGTATATCCTGAAAGATTGATAATTTCCATGCGATCTCGCAGCGGCTCTGAAATAGATTCAAGGGTATTGGCCGTTGCGATGAATATTACTTGTGATAAATCGAATGGAACACCGAGGTAGTTATCATAAAATGTTTTATTTTGCTGTGGATCAAGAACTTCGAGCATAGCTGCTGAAGGATCACCTCGAAAGTCGGCACCGATTTTATCAAGTTCATCGATAATAATGATCGGATTCATTGAGCCTGCTTTTCGAATGCCTTGGATGATGCGACCCGGCATTGCTCCTACATACGTGCGCCTATGGCCGCGAATTTCAGCTTCATCTCTTACGCCGCCCAAGGATAGTCTAAAGAAGTTCCGTCCCAAGCTACGGGCAATCGATTTACCTAACGAAGTCTTACCCGTTCCGGGAGGACCAACGAAGCAGAGAATCGGGGCGTATCCATCAGGTTTCAACTGTCGTATGGAAATGAAATCAAGTATGCGATCCTTAATTTCTTTGAGTCCATAATGATCTTCATCGAGAATGGTCTTTGCGTGACCAATATCGAGATTATCCGGAGTGTAGTTTCCCCATGGTAGTGATATGACCCATTCTAAATGAGTTCTTGTAACAGCTGCTTCCATCGAATCGGGCGAGGTTTTTTCGAGTCTATTGAGTTGCCTATTTACTTCTGTGCGTACTTCCTCAGGCATCGGCAGTTCAAGAGCTTTTGTGCGTAAGCGATCGACATCATCACTATCATCCTCTCCGAGCTCTTTTTTAATTGCACGCAACTGTTCTCTGAGATAAAACTCTTTTTGTGATCTATTCATCGATTCGCGAGCGTGAGATTTAATATTTTCTTGCATTTCATTCGCTTCGAACTCTTTGGCTAGATACTGAAAAAGTCCTTCGAGAAGACTTTGATGTGTGCGGGATTCAAGTAATCTTTGTGCCTGGTCAACACGCACATTCAAATGTGAAAGAATAAAATCGGCAATCTTTTCAGAATCATCCATCTTAGAAAGAATGATATGAAAGTCGGGACTTAAAGCATACCCCGATGCGGAAATATGTTCGGCCATATCTTTAATATTTTTTATTTGTGCCTGAACGTCTGCACCTGATGGATCATCTTCATAGGAAAATGGTTCAATAGTCGCATTGAGAATTTCTTCCTCTGCAACAATATCATGAATGAAGGCACGAGATATGCCCTGAACCAAAATTTTAATACCCCCATCTGGAATGTTAATGACGCGCATAACTGATGCAACAGTTCCTACGTCAAAAAGATCCTTTGTGCCAATGACGCCCTGATGTGAGTCTGACTGTTTTTTTGAAGCGAGTAATAATACTCGTTTTGAATCTTCTTCTAGAGCTTTGTTGATTCCTTTAATGATTCTCTCATCCAGTACTAAGAGTGGTACAATCTGATTAGGAAAGACGACCACATCCATCGTTGGTACAACTGGGAGCATATTAGGCAAAGTCTCTTTTAATGCATCTAATTGCTTCATACCGCCCCCCCTTAATTTTTTAACTTATCCCTAGTTTTGAGTGTACCGGAGGTTCCTAGTGAATTACAATACTTTCCAAGGAACTCGTTTTAAGGTATCTTAAAGAAGAGCTTCTTGGGGATACACAGCAATGAATATTCATGCATCATTTCGATAAATTATGGCTAAATCTTTACCATCTTTAACAGTATACTCCCTTTCAAAGTCATTTACGCAAGGCTTTGAAACGAACATTATTCTTGATAATGTTACGTATACTTTTGATCGGACCATCTCGTATGCTATTACAGGCGTTTCAGGAACCGGCAAATCCACGCTCATGCATTTGCTTGCAGGCCTTGATGTGCCACAAACGGGATCCGTTTTTTTTAATGAGCAGGATATTTTCCAGTATGATAGTCATGAACGTACCACGTTTTTGCGCAACAGTTTGGGGCTTATTTTTCAAACCCCCTCCCTTATTGAGGAACTATCCGTTATAGAAAATAGCATGATTAAGGGCCTTATTGCGCATCAAAATTATCATGCTGTTCGTAAGAGAGCGCTCCTTCTCCTTGATCAAGTGGGCCTCAGGCATAAGGCTGAGAATGCCTGTGTAGCTCTTTCAGGGGGAGAGCAGCAGCGTGTTGCCATTGCCCGTGCACTCTTCACAGAGCCGGATTTCATTCTTGCTGATGAGCCTACGGCCCATCTAGACAAGCATGGGAAAAAGACGATTATAGATCTATTACTTGCCTGTGCCCAGCAGCAGCAGGCAGGACTCATTATCGCTTCTCATGATGAGGAAGTTGCTCAACGGGTGGATGTTGTCCTCATTCTTGAGAACGGGAAATTGATTGAAAGGCGCTGGGCAGTGAGGGGGGATGAACGTGGCAGAAAATCTTCATAAGAAATCGATTGTGCGAAAAACGGCTTTCGTTTCTATTGCCCTCCTATTAAGTAAATTTTTGGGGGTTGCGCGAGAAGTTTTTCAGGTGCGGTATTTAGGCGTCGGGCCGCTTTCTGATGCTTTTAATAGTGCCTTTAAGATTCCTAATCTCTTGCGGCGTATTTTTGCCGAAGGAGCATTGAGCGCAGCCTTTATTCCCACTATGGTTAAGGTGATGAGGGACGACTCAGAAAAGCAAGCAAGCAAGCTCATGACGCTTATGGCCCTCTTTTTTGGCACCCTTATTCTCGCGCTCTGCGTGATCGTATCATTTTTTCCTGAACCTATCATTTACATTGTTGCTCCAGGGTTTAGGGATAAGCCGGTGGAGTTGCATACTGCCATTGGCTTGATACGTATTTTAATCTATTTTGTTTTTTTTATTTTTTGGGGCGGCCTGTTTGCGGGGGCCCTACAGGCGAAAATGCATTTTACCGTTCCTTCTTGGGGACCAGCACTGTTGAATATATTTTATATAGGGGGCCTCATTGTCAGTATTTATTTTGGCCTTCCGGTAACGGCCTTTGCCTACTTCTTGCTTTTAGGCGGCCTTGTGCAAGCTCTTCTGTATCTGGTTGTTTGTTTCAAGCTTGATGTTACGTTAAGCTTGCCCGATCAGCGTACCTATGGGTATTTTAAGGAAGTGATAGGAAAATTTTTGCCCAGCTTATTAAGTATGAGTATTATCGAAATTAATCTACTTATTGATAATCGCTTTGCATCGACATTGCCGGCAGGATCGGTGACCCTTTTAGTACTTGCATCGCGGTTTATGACGATTACTCTCGGAGCCTTTGCTGTTGCCTTTTCCTCGATTTTACTTTCCCATTTTTCACGTATTAGTCTCTATGCTCCTAAGAGACTTAGTTTCTATTTACTTGAGTCGACAAAGCTTATCCTATGGGTTACTTTGCCGGTTGCTTTGCTGATGAGTTATTTTTCCCATGATATCTTTTATACCATTTTCTATCGATTGGCAAAAAATGTTACGTTGGCTCAAGTTGAGGAAGGATCGGTGCTTCTCATAGCCTTCTTGCTCGGGCTCTTTTTCTTTTCATTAAATAAGACGCTTTTAAGTATCTATTATTCTTTACATGAAATGAGATATTCTACGGTGATTACTATAGTGGGCGCTATGGCAAATGTTTTTTTAAATAGGTTATTAATGCCCCTTTATGGTTCGGTAGGTATTGCTTTCGCGACTTCTCTGGGCGGAATTCTCCAAACGATTCTTTTCATTGTTGTATTGCGGTGGAAATTCGGATTTGTGCTCTATTATAAGCGGTTTATTCAGTTTTTTGCGAGCTATTGTCTCCAGTTAACATTAGTGTTGGGCCTGTTTTATATGCTCTACCGGCTTGGGAGAGTATGTATTACACTGTTTATTCCTGCGTATGAGGATTTTTTGTTGCATACCATAGGATTATGGTTCTGGGTAGGACCACTTTTTCTACTCTTTGCTGGATGTGTTTATTATGCGCGTAAAAGATATGGTGTAACGTTATATTTCCTTGGATAAGGTGCTGAATGAAGAAAGAATTTTCTGCGGGGGTGATCGTATACTATAATGATATCATACTTGATAAGCCTACACGGGTGTTCTTACTTTTGCAGTACCGACGAGGCTACTGGGACTTAGTTAAGGGGAAGCTCGAGGCTGAAGAGACGAACCTGCAGGCGGCTATTCGTGAACTTCACGAAGAAACGGGGCTTAATGCAACGATACATGCCGGCTTTGAACAGTCTCTTACGTATATGTTCAAAGATTCACAGGGGGATCTCGTGCATAAGTCGGTTACCTATTTCGTTGGAATGGTCGATACGAAAGAAGTAGCTCTTTCCTCTGAGCATCTTACCTACCAATGGTTACCCTTAAAAGAAGCATTAAAACAGTTGAACTATGCCAATTCACAAGAAATAGTTGTTATGGCAGATCATTTTTTGGAATCGTTGGAAAAAAAGAGGTAGTTTTGGTTGCGGGGGCTGGATTTGAACCAGCGACCTTTGGGTTATGAGCCCAACGAGCTACCAAACTGCTCTACCCCGCGTCATTATTTCAGAAAATATGCAGTTGACACTCCCCAGCTTAAAAGCCGGAGATTCTTGCTTCACAGGATGACCCATTGTCATTCCTCCACAAGCTCTTAGACAACGTGCCCCGTCGCCTTATCTTTAAAGTTGAAAAATTATCACCTTGGCTTTCGGCAACAATCCTTAGTATAGAGACTCTTTCTGCGAAAGCAAGCATCAAAAGCTTATCCTTTTGAACTTTGCTTTGTGCTTTACATCCAGCAGCTAAAGTAACTGGTTTTACAGCGCAGCAAAGAATAATAAGTAACATATATCTATTATTTTAGCCTATTATTGAGTTCTGTCAAATTTTTTAATTGAATTTTATATACGAGGTTGCCTGAATTTGTTGGCGGCCGGCGCAGGGCCATGATATCTTGCCGTGGAAAGAGCTATTATAGGATGAGTATACTGTTGATTGTCAATGAAAGGGCTGTATTGTAGATGATATTGTGCGTACCTAATACATCTCCTGAAAAGCGAGACTTTACAATTTGAATATTTGTGTTACAATATTTATTATAATTATCAGATAACAAATTAAACGCGAGAAAGGACGGTGATTTAATGTATCTATTTTCAAAAATATCGACAAGCATAATAATCAATAAGAAAAAGGATAATTCTATGTTGAATCAAAGAAATATCGGATTTTTAATCCTATCATTACTAGCAAGTATTACTGCAGCGTCAGCAATGGAAATTGGTGAGAATTTGGCTCCAGCAGCAGGTGCTCCAGGAGGAGAGCAAAATGCAGCTTCTGTAGCATCAGCTCCAGCAGCGAATCAAGCATCTCCTGTGGTAGTTGAAGAAGCATCTCCTGTGATAGCTGAAGAAGCGGCTCCTATGGTAGCTGAAGAAGCTCCTGCAGCGTCAGCAATATTCCCTGCGGGCCCTAACGACTATAGATTCCTCCTTGAAGAGAAGTCTATTCCAGCAGCGGATCAAGTGACTCCTGCTCCTGCGGTAGCTGAAGAAGCTTCAGTAGTGGCTGATCAAGAATCAGTTGAGCAACCTGATGCTCAAGAAGATTTTGTAAATGTTAAGAATGAAGAAGATGCTGGAACAACCACGGTTGTAAAGACTCAGGCTGCAAAAGACCCTATTATGCGTCGCGTGATGAAGAAAGCTGCTAAGAGGCACAGGCAACTACGAGCGAAGAAGGTAGTTCGTGATGCGAAGAGAGATCGCACAGTACGCAAGAAGAGAATTCGTGCAGTTGCTCTTGTCATGGGAAGGGCACGCCTTCCAAGAAAGAAGATGTACAAAGGCTCTGTAAAGCACACCGCGAAAAAAAGGTGTGCTTCATGTAGCAGAAAGCGTCATGCCAAGCAATCTCGCGTGGCAAAGCATGTAGCTTCTACAACCAAAACGAAGAAGGCGCCGACTTTTAGGTGTCGCAAGGGTGTCTGTAAAAAGCGTGCAGCTTCTACAACCAAAGCAAAGAAATCACCGACTTTTAGATGTCGCAAAGGTATCTGTAAAAGGTGTGCATAATCACAACCATACAGATCGTGTGATTTGTTATCTATGATTGAAAAGAACCATCGTCTTAATGACGGTGGTTCTTTTTTTGTGTAGAGAGGGGGGCCAGGGCGTTATTATAGAAAAAATCTGCTCAACTTATTGTTAGTATAGTGATTCTGAGTGGGGTAATTCCGGGTAGCCATATTTCTTTTCTTGGTGCTATATGACATCTGTTTTACGGTAGTGTGGCTCTGCAAGGAAGC
>SDBV01001693.1_pt1 | contig 33071 bp, 62 predicted proteins | sample 2277081 | NCBI WGS metagenome assembly SDBV01 (sample SAMN10402039, study PRJNA504765) | marine sediment metagenome | isolation source: marine sediment core GS10_PC15, 223 cmbsf | place: Arctic Ocean: Southern Knipovich Ridge | collected 2010 | reverse complement strand
AGTGGGAGCCATCGTAAGGTCGATCAGGCTAGTCACCACAAGCGCCGAAAGAAAGAGCGGGCAAACAGGGAAATCAAAGAGCGAATACAGAGGGAGTTTGAGTTTGCCGAGCGAATTCAAAAGGAACCCGGGTTAACCGATTTGCTAAAAGGAGGCGATAGCAAGTGACGGAGTGTCCATTCACGACTAATCCAGTAATCAAGTACTTGGGGCGCTCCATCACCCCCACCCTGATCTCCTGTCCTGGCTGTGGGCGAACCCACCTGCGAGATGAGAAAACGGGGGAGCTTACACCCTTCTACGAGTGGTGTAAGCGGGTGGATGAAGCTATCAAGAATCTCAGAAGGCCACTCAAGGTAGCGGTGATGGGATGCGAAGTCAACGGCCCGGGAGAAGCCAGCGATGCGGATATCGGCATAGCCCTGGGTAAAGACCGGGCAGCCCTCTTCAAGCACGGCAAGGTCATACGGACCATGCCTCTTTCGGGGGCATTGGACTGGTTACTAGAGGAGGTGGAACGGACGTGGTAATAAAAAAAGGAAGGAGGAGTCATGGCTAGAATATTTGTCTACGATAACAGGGAGTTCCCTGATCCTGACCCGAACCTAAAGGTCGATGAGGTCCGCCAGAACATGAGCAACTTCTTCCCGGAGCTCTCTAACGCCGATACCAAAGAGAGCAAACGGGGCGAAGACACCGTCTTCGAATTCAAGAAGCGGGTCGGTACGAAAGGGGGCTAGAAGAGTGGACGCTAAAACCTTTAATATGGTCGATGGGATGCTTGCCCGTCAGGGATTCTATGATGCCCGGGAAAGCGCCAGTTCGCTGATGGAGGTCGGGGTTCGAGAGGGCACTCTCGGCAACATTGCTAAAGTAATTGCTGGACGATATGCTCTCCAGGCTCAGGTTATTGTCGAATGGTATAGTGAGGTACTGAAGCGGCGCATCGAAGCAGCTCAGGAGATTAGCGATAAACTAAAGGCGCTGGGAGAGAGTAATGTCGGAAGCCAATGAGATTGAAAGACTGACCGAGATTCTCCGGAAGGTACCTGAGAAGAGGCTGCTCATCATTGAGTTGGCTAACAGCATCCCTATTAAGAACGGCCTTCTGGACTTGACTGTCTTGGCTGAAAAGCAACCAGAGGTTAACCTTGCGGTAGCTGAGGCTAAAGCCTATGGAACCCGTACTATCATGGCGGTGGATGCCTTGGTCAATATGAAGGCGAGGAAGGAGGTTTAGATATGTGGGACCTCGACTCGATTATTCGCAATAATAACCAGGCTGCCATAAACTACATGATGAGAGGGCGGGCGGTCGACGTAGTTCAATCTCCACAGCCAGAGGCTTGGTCGCTAACGTTGCTGGCCGAAAAGTTGAGGGTCGGCCCACCGATGCTGGCTTATCTTCTGGATGCGTTTACGAACTTTGATACTCTGGAGAGTTTCCTGCGTTTAATAAGGAATGTTCTCCCAGAGCACGAAGAAGAAATCTTGTCTGAAAATGGAGCGCAACGGGTGTACCGGTTCTGTTATCTCTTTGGTAAGAAATATTACCCGCTGCCTCCCTACACTTTCAACGCTAGCGTGTATCAACTCGTGGCCTGCATGCCCGTGGAGTTTATGGCTATGTCCTACTCAGCGTACCATGAGCTTGATATGAGGCCGGGATATCTCTTACTGCTGGCACTCGTACCCTATCCCTACGACGGTGATGAAAGAGACCTGGAAGATGATGACGTCCCATTCGACCCGTTCGACATAAGTCCAAGCAGTACTGAGTACAGGGGCCGCCTAGCTATGGGAGAGAAACTTATAGAAATAGCGAAAAAACCGGACAAGAAATCGGAGTGGAAGCCAACAAGAGCTGACATCGCTTGGGTGAAGGACCTGATTTCAACTCTGTCGGATGGGGGCAAGTGGTTTGCTCCAATGGGATTTACCGTCATCAAAGTCGATGACCGTAATATCGAGCTGGTACATGCCGACAATACACTTAAAGTAAGGGAGACAGTGCGGCGCACCGTCTTAATTGCGGAAAAGGCCGGTATTAAAGTTAAAGTCAGGGTCGGAAAGACGGCAGAGGAAAAACAGGGTGCGACCCTCATGGAAATCTTCAGCGGCGCCCGGGTACCACTTCTGGACGCGGTGCAGCATATCGTTGGTGAAGACATGGCCGGTCGTATACCTAAGGATGGCTGGGAACCCTCTGAATTGCACCAGATGACCGATGGGACACCGCATGACGGAGTAGGTCACTTCGCTGATTGGGCGTGTTCTGATACAGGGTGCGTTATACTGGACACGAGCTATGATGATGTTGGCTACTCCGAAGGTGACAGTGAGCCGATATTCAGATGGTCGAAATTTAATATTGATATCCTGACCAAACAAGAGCCAAAGGTTAAGGAAATCCGGCAAAAAATAGACAATATGGCTGATTGGCTGGAAGCCGACCTGATAGGTCACTTTGGGGAGCTCCTAGAGTTCCTGATGATGGTAAAGGCCAAATCTAAACGGAAGAAAGCCGTCAAAGTAAAGCGCGGGGCCGGCTATGACCCTACCGAGCATTGGTGTGCACTAGACCAAATAATTAATGAGGAGGACGAGTGTTTTGAAGAAGATGACGATGACCCCCAACTCCGAGAGCTCACCCGAGGAGACATCGGCGCTGCCACCCGGTTCTGATGAGCTGAGGGAGGCAGTCGAGTTAGTTAGTGATGCAATCGAGAAAGGACACCCGGCTTTTAACTGGGCGGTCCCTGAGGAATTGGGTATCCCAGCCGACCAGCTGAGATTAAGGCTGGACTTTTTCCACCAGGCCACTGTGATGACCTACTTTGGGGATGAAACCGTAACCAGCAAAATTGTCTCGGCTCTGGACGTGGCACATGCCCTGGCCAGCGAGCTGTCGTTTGGCTCCGGGCTATTACCACCCGGGACTATCTGGTGGCGGAATACGAATAACGGAGCTGTGGTCGCTCTCTACGTCGAGAAGCATATCAGGCAAGTGGCTCTGCAGTTGGACATTAAGAAAGAGCCTCGCCGGTATAAGATACCGATGCCCGGGCTCATCTTTCTCTGCCAGCCTGGGGAAACGCCATGGGTCTTTGCGGTGAAGCATAAGCCGAAGAAGGAGACGGATATCGTGTATCGGGCTCCGCTGGCCAACATCCATGCCAACGGGCGGTCCTGTGCCGGCACTCATAAATATCCAACTCGGCTCGAGAATATGGTGGAGTCCTTCTTCATCTCATTCTTCAGCGCAACGGCCGACCTCCATAATCGGTCAAAGCAATTCCCTGAGAATGTGATTCACATGTGGGAGTTTCTGAATGGTAAGAAGAAGTACCCGCTGGCGGATCTGGTTGAACATGGCACAATAAGTGACCTGCTGAATATGGGGATGAACTGAACAATGAATAGGCCGGTGGGTTATTTGCAAAAGCGTCCAGACGGGCTCGATGGTGAACGGGGCCTGTACTACGACTATGTCCTGGCGTCGAACGGCCTTTTCATCGAGGCTGAAGGAAAGCTGATAGCAGCCCGGGTACCCGTCGCTGCGTGCGAGGTTCGAGGCCTGGCGCCGCTAGAGCCTCGTTTTGTCCTGCGTTATGGCCGTATCCCTCAGCGTTTCTTCGACCTGGCGCTGAGTGCGTTCCTGGTCGATACGAGCAAAGAGCGGTACGTGGCAGTGACCTGGCAGGATGGCTACCACCTATACGTTCCGGAGCAGGAGACTGAGGCCGCAAAGGTCGAGTATCAGATGGGAGATAGCATCGTCTTGGACCTCCACTCCCACGGCAAGATGGAGGCCTGGTTCAGCACGAAGGATAATGAGGACGAGACCGGGATGAAGCTCTACGGAGTCGTCGGAAAGCTTGACGGGACCCCGGTAGTTCAACTACGGGTTGGGGTCTATGGCTACTTTCACGCCATTTCTTGGGGTGAAATATTCGACGGTTATCTGATGGGAGCCGAGGATTGGCTAGAAAATAAGGAGGTGATAGAGGTAGATGAGTTATACGGTGACACTGGAGAACAGTATGGACAACCCGAAAATAATCGTGGTGGGCTGTGGCGGAACTGGTGGTTTCGTCGTAGAAGGTCTGTGCCGTCTATTGGCGAATAGCGACCTAGACCTTCTCCTGGTCGACCATGACCGTGTGGAGCCCCATAACCTGCGGAGGCAGAACTTCTTTGCGGGAGACGTGGGCAAGTTCAAGTCCCAGGCCCTTGCCGAGCGCATGGCGCGGCAGTATGGGCGTCCGGTAGCCTACTGTGTCTACCCCTATGACCGCGACCTGCTCAATGAGTCCACCGGGCTTGGGAGGCGACAGATAAGGGGCATCATCATCGGCTGCGTGGATAATGCAAACGCTAGGCGGACCATCTCAGAAAGTATGCAGATGGGTGACTGGTGGCTGGATGCGGGAAACGGGCATCAATCCGGCCAGGTCCTCATTGGCAATACCCGAAGTGTAAGCAAGCTGGAGTCGGCGTTTGCAGAACACGAGCAGCTGGTCATCAAGCTACCGGCGCCGTCTCTTCAACTCCCAGCGCTCCTGCACCCGCCAACTAAGCCCATAACACAGGAACTGGACTGTGCCGAAGCGGTGGAAGATGAGGAACAAAGTCCGATGATAAATCAAATGATGGCAACACTGGTTCTAGAGTTTATGTATCGTCTCCTGAAAGGCACACTGACCTGGATGGGGACTTACATAGACATGGACGCGGGCACACTGACGACTATACCAGCTGAACCCGAGCAGGTCGCCAGGATGTTCGGGGTAAAGGTCGATACCCTCATCGTCAAGATGGAGAACTGTAGCCGTGGCATGTATATGGCGCCACGGCGTCGGCCCGCAGATATTTAGTAATAATAAGGAGGTACTGAGTGACACTGGTTACGGATAAGCAGAGTCTTAAGGGCGTTCTCCAGGAGTGGGCTGGGCTTTCCGAGGTTATGACCACCCCAATCGTCTATCACGGCGGCGGGTGGGCAGATACTTTGTCCAATCACATCAAGCAGACCGTACTGGAGCAGCGACTTGAGAAGGTTCTGAACGGCGGATGGGACATGGCCACCGATGCTGAGGTGGTATGCTATCTTTCTACAGCCTCCCTGGAACAACCGTTAGGTTCGGACTGGACTGACATCTACCTGTATGAGGCAGCTACACTGATGCCTCAGATAAGGGAGGCGATTCCCCATACGCCGAAAGAGCTCTCTGATTATCAGAATTACCAGCTGAGTGACCTCAAACGTAAAATCCGGGATAGTCAGAAAAGACGCCGGAAATCAAATCGAAAGGAGAACAATATGTCGAACAGAAAATTGGTCTTGGAAGAGCACAATGGGAGTGTCTTGGTAGGAGTGCTGCAGGATGGCTGCGACCCTGTCATTAACACCAAGCAAGGGTCTATCGAAGAGGTCCTCTCTGCCGTTCCGGACTTCCTGAAAGAAGCCCAGGAGAAATGGGCGGTTTCGCCTAAGAACCCCGCCTACAAAGCACCGGTTGTGGCGAAGAAGACGACCCCGCCGGCAGCCCCCGTAGAGCAGCCCGGGAAAGCAGAGGACTTACCTCTTCTCTCTGCAACGGCAGCTGAGACGAAAGAGCCTCCAGCTGAGACGAAAGAGCCTCCAGCTGAGACGGAAGAACCTCAAGCTGAAGCGGAAGAGCCTCAAGCTGAGACGGAAGAGCCTCAAGCTGAACCGCAAGCGGAAGCGGAAGTCACCGAGCCCGCAGCGGCGGAGCCAATAGCGGCAGAGGAGCCCGAAGCGGTTGAGCCTACTTCAACTATTGTTACGGAGGAAGAGACCGAGCAGGAGATCAGAGCGAGAATCGCCGGGGCACCTGCTCCCCAGCCTGCCCAACAGCCCACCGGTACCGCTGCTAAATCTGGCGAGTGGGAATACTATCTGCAGGATGGGCGCGGCCCGTTTGTGTCCGTGCAGCTCGCCATGGATGAAATGGGTTTGGACAAGAATAATCGGCCTCTTCACAATAGATGGGATAGACTTTCAACGGCTTTGAAGGAGAAGATTCAGCGCCGACCGAAAGCATAGGGAGGTGACCATGACAGAGAATAACTTTGGCGAGAGGTTAAAGGCTCGCCGCAAAGAGAAGGGTCTGACGCTGGCCGAAGTTGAGGCGTTATCAGGTGTGGATAAATCACACTTGGGGCGAATAGAGAATAGCAAGCGTTTCCCTACTGCTAACATTCTCCGGAAGCTGACTGGGCCGCTGGGGTATGGCGAGGTAGAGCTTCTGATAATGGCAGGCTACCTTTCACCTGATAGGACAGATAAGAGATTAGTCGATATGAAGAAGACAATGAAAGGCGAGATAAAGGGGGCTCTGTCTAACCTTCTGAAGAAGGTAGACACGTTATAGGAGGTGAAAGATGTGTAAGACGAAAATAGAACAAGAGGATTCCGACCACATTCTAGCCGTTGGGCAAAAGGTGATGTACCAGGACCAGGTTTGCGAAATCGTGGGCATCCGGGTGTGGCATGACCTGGGAACACTCCTGGGCCCTCCTTGGCGTGGCAAACCCGTCTTCGATTTGAAGGGTGATGGCTGGAGTACCATGAATACCCAGTTGGAGGAAATTGACCTCTGGAACCTGGCACCGCCTCTACCAGAGGGGGCTTTTGAAGAGAGCCCGGAGGTAAAACATGAAGTTAATCAAGGGAATGATTCTAAATAAAATTCAGGTGGCTGCGGAGGTCAATGGTGCCCTGCTCGAGCACAACCTGGTCTTAGTGAAAAAGACGAAGCAGGGCGATGCGAACCCGGTGTATGCCGTCTATGGCGGAGAGCTACACGAGTTTGGTGACCACGACTGGGATGCGCAGCAAGAAGAAGGTCAGCAATAAGCATGGGGGAGTGCAAGGTATGCTGTGGGGTGAGTGGAGAGCTTAATGAGTAGGTCAACACGTGGGACAGGCTAACAGCCCCACCGCACTTTAGAAAGGTTCATCCCCCTTTCGTAGTGTTACCTTGCCTCCCCCGCCCGATAAAGGAGTTGCTTTGTGAAAGTGAAAATATGGGTTAACAGCCAGGATATGACCAAAGAGGATATACGAGCCTTAATCCAGTTGATAAGGGAATGGGAGCTCAGGACTCCCAGGGGCGACATCACCTCTGTCCAGTTCGAGACAGACCCTGGAATAACTAGCGAGGAAGCAAAGCGGCTATTCGAGGGGATATTCCCTGAATTTGAGCACCTACTGGAGATCCCGAAGAGCAAAGCCCAGCTGCTACGGCTGGGCTCCCGGGGCCTCACCGTCGACGGTGAGCTCATTGGCACCGTCGAGGAGTTAAGCTTGAGTATTGGTGAGGCCAGTGAGGAAGACGTTAAGAAGCTAGAGGAGGCTGAGGCCATCGCTCTAGTTAGAATAGGGAGGGGATGACACCGTGAACATATGGAGATGGCTAACAAGCGAGAATTACAGGAACCGTCGCTACTTCAGGGCGGGGCCTGATCTGAAGAGAGCCACCGCCACCAAACGCTATTTGGTGGGGACGAGATTCCAGAGTGCGGGCATGAACTGCCGGTATGCCTGTGCTGGAGAAGCCCTGAAGAAAGGCGAACTGGTTGAGGCGAATCTCTCGGGCCGGCTAGTTATTGGTGAACCGCTGCCAGAGGGTAAGGAAATAAACGAGCTAATCTACGGTGCTGTCAAAGGGGCACGCGAAGTGGATAGGTTAGGTGAGGGGATTCTGGGCTGGCCAATGGTTGATGTCAAGAAGAGGCATTATTGCTGGCTACGGGAGCCCCCGATAGGCGCCGAGTTTGAGAAGGAAGACAGGCAGGCCAGCGTATAATAGGGGTTATACGCAAAGGAGATAAGAGATGTCAAAATTAGACGACCTCTTGGAAAAGCAGAGGCAACTAGCTGATGCGGCGCCGGCGACCCCGGCCGTAGAGTCAACTCTAGTGAAGCAGGTGCAGGATAACCTGGCCATGGTGAAGGAGCTGGAGGCCGGAATAACGCAATCCCGAGACAGCGTCCAGGAGGCGAACAATCACCTGCAGTATGACCTCTACCAACCCAAGATAAAGGCGCTGGAGGATGAACGGGACCAACTCATGCATGGGAATATGGATGCCCACGAGAAGGAGCGAGACCAGAAGCAGAAGGAAATCGACAGCCTTCATGTGGTCGTCAAGCAAGTCAAGAGGATTATGGATTTCCTTCGGGTTGAAACCGATAAGGACCTAGCCATAAATGATGACGATGTGACCGCAAGCATGGGTAGGACGAAGGTGAACCTCGGGTATATCTTTGACGAGGACTTCCTTAAAATAAAACTCTTCATCGCGGAGAATGGTAAACCGAAGAATAAGTTCACCCTTATCGCTGTAGGCCGATGCCTCTTCCGCTCCCATCTGCTGAAACTGGAGCGGGGGTATGGTACAGGTATCAACACCGGCTTCGGGCTTAATCTAGAGGTGGCCATTAAGGACGCACCATCGGTAGAAGAGCTGATGACCTGGCAAGCACTTCCCCGTGCCGGAGAGGTCTTCTTTGCCCTTAAGGGGGACTACGAGACGATTAAGGCTGAATACCTGGATGTCATCGAGAACCATGAACTGCACGACTTCAAGGAATTGATGACAGACCTGTGTAAGTGCGGATATTTCTACACCATATTTGACAGCGTCCGTCGCCCTGACGAGATTACCCTTTGCCCAGGCTGCCACGGAAATATGGAGAGGATGGTCAGCGTATCATGAAAAAGTTAAAAGATGGGAAAGTTTGGTGTGGGAAGTGTAAGCAGTATTTGGACCCTTCCCTATTTTGTAAAGCCAATACGAGGGCTTCAGGGTACCAAAGTAACTGTAAGAAATGCCGTTTCGAGAGGGACAGGGATTATCAACATCGATATTATCAAAACCACCGGGGAAAAGGCCAGCATAGAATCTATGTCACGAAGAAGGAAAAGGTCGGCGTATAAGATGGATTATACGCAAAGGAGGTTAAATTGGATTTCGATAAGGAGAAAGCGGCTTTGATAGCCAGGCTCATCAGCTTCGTCGTTGAGTTTATCGAAGCTCATGAAATGACTGAGTGGTGCCATGAACTCCCAGAGGGGGGCGAGGAAACCATCGAAGCTTATCTTATCCCTAAGCAAGCTACTGATAACCTGAGGGACGAGATGCAGTCATTTCTAGAGGCTAGCGTATAACGAAATGGAAAGAGTAAGAAAGCTACTGGTGGTTGAAAACCGTCTGCTCCGGAAGAAATCTAAGCCGGTTAAGACCATAGATGGCGTAGTCAGGGAAGTCGCCGAGTTCCTGGAGCACCAGCTGACCCTGGAGCGGCCTGGGCGCAAGCCCGCTGGTTTCGCTGCCGTCCAGTTTGGAGAGCCTATCAGGGTTATCATCTTCAGGCGGGATACCCTGACAAACCTGGTGCTGTTAAACCCCGAAATCTTCTCGGAGAAGGATAGCGTGACCAAAATAGAAGAGTGCTTTAGCATCCCGGGCCATGGCTTCATCGTCACGCGTCCCAAGATGGTGAAGTGCCGGGGTCTTAACCTGAACGGTGAGACTGTGATAATAAAGGGACGTGATAGTCTGGCCAGGCTGCTTAAGCATGAGGTTGACCACCTGGACGGAATATTGATTGATAAGGTAGCTGACAGGAGGTTATATTGAAAAGGAGATTTTTCATAAAGAAGGGAGCTCAGGACAAGCTGATGAACCAATCTTTGCCCTGCTCTAGTTTCCAGACCATTGAGGTACTGGGAACCACCGACTTTGAGCGGAATGTAGTGATTATAGCTGACCCCAGTCTTGCCAGCCTGCTGGTGGTTCCAGAGGCCGAGCGCGAGGACTGGGTAGGTACCTGAAGATGGGTAGTATCTGTCCCAAGGCGATCTGCCAGTCTTGTGGCCACCAGTACAGCGGTTTTGGTCTGGCACAGAGGGAAACCTGCAACTGCGGTGGCAAGCTCATTGTGACCTTTCCCTATAACGTAATCATAGGCTACGTACAGGCTGGGAGGCAAAAGAAGTGATGTCGAAGACAAATACGAGAAACCGGGATTTTAAGCAAAGGCAGTGTACCTCCTGCCAGCTCGCAGACCAGAGAGAGATGCGTATGGGCCGACCACACTACTGCGGGTACATCATAAAAAACAAGAAAGAGCCTGAAATACGGAATGGTCACTGTGTTCGGATGGCGCAAACGAAAGTAAAGAAGGAGAGAAAATAGAAAATGCCTTACAGTGTAGCCGAGCGTGAGCTCATGTTCAGAAACCTAGCCGGTAACCCCGTTGCCAAGCACGTCGCCGAGAGAGCTCTGCAAATCGAAGATGAAGAGGAGGCCAAGCGCAGGGAAGACCCCGAGCTGTTTCCCTGGATGGGCTTCGAGTGGTACGCTATTCCCGCCCAACCCTTACAACTCAACCAGCTAGCAATTGATGAGCTCCTGGTAACCGGTGGCGCGAGAAATACCTACCGAAGCCGGTCAACATCCACCTACAAGCTAAAAGAACCTGAGCTGGTGAGGGAGTGCCTAGAGAGCCTGAGTGAAATTGAGGAGGGCGAGGAAGAGGGTGAAATACCGCCGGACTTGTTTGACTTCATCCTCGGCCACGACCCGGTGAAAGACCTGCTCTGGCGGTCTCTCAATGCAGAGCGGCCGGTCCACGTACTTATGGTTGGTCCACCGGCATCTGCCAAGTCTATGTTCCTGGGAGAGCTGGCACGGCTGCCGTTTTCCCGGTTCACATTGGGTGGCGGCACCTCCAAAGCCGGGCTATCAGACTTCCTGCTTGAGTTTCGGCCGAGATACCTCATTATTGATGAGATAGATAAGATGGCGCTGGCGGATATGAGTGTGCTTCTCTCGCTGATGGAGAGCGGAGTTGTGGCCAGACTAAAGAAACGGATGCGTGAAATCGAGAGGATAACCACTACCGTATATGCAGCAGCGAACCGTGACGAGCGGATCTGGCCCGAGCTGAAAAGCCGATTCTTCAGCGTTCACCTGAAGGAGTACTCGGAGGCCGACTTCATCAGTATATCCAGGGCAGTACTCATCTCCAGGGAAAAGGTTGACCCGGAGCTAGCCACCGCCATCGTCGGGCTACTTTCTCACCACACCCGGGACGTGCGTGAGGCCATTCACTTCGGCCGACTGTGTAAAAGTGAGGAAGATGTCAGGAGTCTCATGCAGCTTAAATTCCCCAGCAGGGGGTTATTCTAAATTCTAAGAGGGAGGTTCATAAACTATGTCAATGCAGGATAGGAAAGAATACCTCTGGCTCGTTAAGACGAACAAGGGTGACTTCTTCATAACCGTGATAGGGGATTGGACTCTGGAAGAGGCTGCCAAGAAACTCGTGGCCACCTTCGAGAAGATTGAGCTCGAGATGACCGCCATGATTCCGAGGAAACGGGCCCCCGGCCTCGGTGATGCGCAGGCCACTATATACCAACGGGAAGAATCAGAGGACGGGCAGGGCTTCGAGTTCATAGCCGGTAAGAAACTCTGGGAGGCCTGCGGTCGGGGAGTCGAATTTGAGGCAGAGACAATACGCCTGAAGAAGGAGGGTTAATATCGTGGAAATCTGTGAGTATAAGAACATTAGGTGTCCTTACTGTGGGGAGGGGGAGCAACTGGATAACGTGGGGCCTCATCCGTTCACTCATCGAGTGAATGGAGCGGGAAATATCCATCTTCACGAGGGGCCAGGCCACTTCGTCCGCTGCGGGAGCTGCTCGGGCGAATTCATCATAACCTGCGAAGACTAAAAATTATCGGCGTGTAATTGGCGTTATACGCAGAGGAGGTGTGAATATGACGGAACTAAACGTAAATCGCCAGGATGCAGTCCACAACGCCTGTCATAACCTTATCAGTGAATTAGCAGGGGAAGAAGTCAAGTGGGACATAGAAAATATCGGCGACTTGGCCGACGAAGTCGAGGACATAGTATGTAACCGGCTCGGTCTAATGTCTCACGAAGAGTTCTGCCCAACCGTAGACGTATAATGGGTATTACACGCAGAGGAGGTCGATATGAAAGTAACCTGTTTTGGATGTGAGAAAGGGGCTAGACAGGACGACTGCACATTGAAGGAGCACAAAGAATCCGGTATCAGGCGCTGGTTCCATAAGCCAGAGATGAAACCTGGCTGCATGTCCTGGCTCCATCCAGAAGATTGGTTTGAGGTGGACCGCACCCTGGGAGAAACGACCGACGAAGAATTGAAGAGCTGGAAATAGGAAAAGCTAGTAAAGGAGGTCGCCTATGTTAAAGATTGGGAGGTACGGGATAGCTTTCGGCCCCGTCTTCTGGGTACAGACCGGGAGACCAGCCCAGGTCTGGCACCGTCTATACTTCTGGTTCATTAAAGAGGCCCGACCCGACGATATCGATACGGAGCGGCACTTTCTACCCAATACCCTGCTGGAGCATGAGGGCAGGAGGTATCGCTACTGGAGACAAGGGCCGACAACAGAGGGAAAAGAAAATAAGGAGGGTTGAATTGACAGAGGTCAAAATAGAAGAGAAATCAGTTTGTACTAAGTGTGAGGATGGGATTATGGTGAACCGTGGCAAGGTATTAGTGTGTACTCATTGTGGCGAGAAGGCGGCGGCGTAGAGATGAATAGATGCAACGAAGTGATAACTATATCGGATGAGTGGGTGCTCGAAGGCCATGAGCCAATGGAGTCTATTATTCGTTGCGAATTTGAACCAGGTCATCAGGGTATAAGAGCCGTTACACGCAGAGGAGGAGAAAGAGTGAGTCAGGGGAAAGAGATAGTCGCTTATAAGGCTTGGAAGTGTAAATTTTGTCCTGAGGTTAGGCAGGAATCGACCGATATGTGGCGCCACCTGCAGGATGAGCACGGCATAGGTTCCGTTGAGAATAACTCAAAGGTGATGGTGAGTCTAGATAAGAAGAAAAGCGTATAAGGGCTGTTATACGTCGCTTATATTATAAGCACAGAAAGGACAATCTGTAGCTTCGGAGGTAAGTAAAAGATGAAAGTTATAGACTCAATGTGGTTCAACACAGCGTATGGGCACTTTGGTTTTGTCGTTGGTGAGAATGACATGGGAGAGCGCAAGCTCTATGCCGGCGTCGTCGGTGGCCACAACCAAAACGCTGATGAGCAGACTATCCTATCTTGGGGCCATAAGGTTAATATCGACATGATGGAAGGACTGATAGCTAAAACGACGAAGAGCCTCGGTGTCAAAGGTATCATAAACCTCTTCTAGTTCTTCATTGGCAACCTGCCACCTAAGCGAGGAATTATATGCTTGACCACAACGATGAGCAACTCATAAAGGACGCGAAGGAGGGAGGCGCCGTCTTGGTTACCTGGGACCGTGTGGTACGGCTGGCTGCCGGTGGGATTACGCCCTACGAGGCGCTGGACCAGGCAAAGGGAGCCGGTACTGGAACCAAGGAGGCCCAGGCCGAGGTCTCCCGATTGCGCACGCTCACGCCAGCCGAGCTCACGATCATGTCAGATGCAGGTAATAAGACCTATGAGCACTTTCGCCAGCACATCAAAGTTAGTCCGAAGTTAGCCAAGTTGATACGGCAGCTACGTGTGGAAAGAGACTATTCATGGCGAACGGTCGCTCGATTCTATTCCGAGGTATGGCGTGCTCCTTGGGGCGGCAACCAGCTCGCGGGCATGGTCATCTGTGAGAAAGCGGCGAAGTTGCTGGGGGAGGATTTCCTCCAGCCACCATGGAACTAGGCCAGGTAAATATTTATGCAAAGGATGGCATATGACGGACATAGAGATACTGCGTAGGGCACTTGACCGGGAGAATGACACCCGTAGACCGCCAACTATGCGTCACTGGGAATTTCATGCGGTCGGTGCTACTAGAGCTGACGCGAAACGACTCATGGACGAAGGTTATATCTTTATTTCCAGTAGGAATGGGTCGATCACAAAATATAAGCTCACTGAGAAGGGGAGAAGTATCGTTTGGGCTGAATCAATGGAGAGGCAATTTGAAGCGGTATCGGTCAGTGACATACTGGAGGCCCTAGAATTAGTCGTGGGTTACGATGATATCAAGCAAACCCTAGCCGAGGCTATATCTTCCCGCCGCCGGATTAACTTCATGCTCGAAGGGCCACCGGCCTGTGCCAAAAGCGTTATACTCGAGGGCATAAGGAGAGCCGTCCCCAATTCCTACCAAGCCTTCGGCTCCAGGACTTCAGCAGCTGGATTGAGTGAGGTTCTCTTCGAGTTACGCCCGACCGTTCTCCTGCTCGATGAGGCTGACAAAATGAGACATGACGTGTACTCAGTACTGCTTGGACTTATGGAAAGCGGCGAAATATTGGAGACTAAGAGCGGGAAGACAAGAGGCGTAATTCTTGCAACAACTGTCATTGCCGCCTGCAATAGCTCAAAGAAGATGAGCCCGGAGTTTCTCTCAAGATTCGCCTTTCATCCCCACTTTCCGGAGTATAGTCGTAGTGAGTTCATAGATGTTGTTGTTGGGATGCTCACTCGGGTAGAGGGTTGCCCAAATGACATTGCGAAAGTAATCGGTATCAAGGTATATGATGCGGGTACCGGAGATGTTCGGAAGGCTCGGGGTGTCTGGCAGTTGATGCGGGAACCCACAGAAGCTGAAGTAGCGAGGATTATCCAGATGAATCTAAAATATGCCCCCCAGAATGATAGGCGCCAGCCAAAACGACGACAGGAACACCTACCTGGATATTGAAGCTACGCAGAGGAGGTTAATATGGCCACGATAAAGTGTGTCGGTTGTTATGACCTATTGAGGGAGGAGCTAGATGTTGGCGGGAAAAAGCTAGTCGTCTACAACTGCCCTCGCTTCTTTCCCTATGCCTGTGCGATAAGTGGTCTGCTCCGGCCCAGTACCGGAATTCTCAAGGCGGCCGAGATATGCCCAGAAGACCCCCTAAGCCACTGTGCCGTCTGCTCAGACACTAAAATCTCACACTACGGCCAGGATATCGTTAGTATATGTTCGGAGCATGACGACGCTTGGGGGAAATTTCTTGATGAGCACCCAGAGAGAAGAGCCTACTTGGCGCCACGGGGCCGGTCTGTAAAAGCGAACTGGGTGGAGGTTTTCCGGGAGTTTGTAGAAGACTCGAGAGCCAGCGTATAAGCTACATTATACGCAGAGGAGAGTGAAGAATGGTCAAATTAGGACTCTTTATGGAAGAGGATGATAAGAAGCATCTCACCGGCAGGTGGCAGGTCGCAAATGAAGTAGAAGAAGAGGTTTTTGATACCTTTGACACTGAAGAGGAGGCCCAGGCAGCTATGGATAAGATGCAGGCTGAATTCGACCGGGATGACAAGATAGAAGCCGAATATTTAACCTGGGAAAAAGAGTGTATGGCTCGGCATAACATCAGTCAAGAAGACCTACGGGTATTTCTGGTCAATGGTCCTTCTGGTAAATAAAAACGCAAAGGAGGGTAAGAGTCTAGAATGAGTAGAAAACGGCGACCAGACCTTACGGGGGAAATGAAGGATGCGGTAGTTCGAGACTACCTCCGGGGCGATAAGGTTATCCTTATACAAATGGAACACAAGATCAGTCCCGCGGTGATGTACCGTATCCTTGACTCACGCCAGGTCTCACTTCGGAAGGGTGAAATGAAACCCAAGACAGTTAAAGAAGGCACCGCTTCCGAGCAGTTAAGCTACGGACTGGAATTACTCAAGAATGATGTTATTACGGCTTTCGGTCAAGCGATGGATAAAACTAGAAAGCGATATGAGCGCTTAAAGTACGGCGATAGCGCCCAAGATGTTTTTTACGAGACACTATTTGACCGGAGTGATTTAGAAAGCACAGCAAAGATGTTGGCGCAGTGGATTAAGTATCTAAACGCCCTGCCGGATTGCGAGCATACCAGGGGAGCGCTTCTAACACTGACGACCCTGATGGAATTAGCCATTAAGATTGATAAACTGGATCCTAGTAAGGAGGAGTAGGCGTATAACCTACGTTATACAAGCTTATGTCGGAAGTAATCGACAAGTGGGATGTTGAGGTTTGGGCAGCCCGTTCTAGAACGGGTGAGGTTTGTGGAATTTATGGTTGCAATAACTCACCCGTGACTTTCTGCCCTCATTGCCAAAATAATTACTGTGAAGAGCATCGGTGGGTGATAAACTCGCCGGCACATAAAGGAGCAGCGGGTAATGGACCAACTAGACCGTCTATATGGTGAAGACAAGGATTTTGAGAAAGGGAAGGCGTCCCTCGTCGACGGCATTAGTGGTTTCTGGGCGATGTTCAAACCTTATCTCCAGCTAGCAGAGGGTATGCGTCTTCTAGGCATAAAGGGTCAATTAACCACGGAGGGAGAGGACGATTTACTGGCGAGCGTAAGCATGTGGGATTTAGCCATGAACACCCTTATTGCTGACTTGAAAAGAACCACGAATAGAGGGCAAGTAAAAGACGTCCTGGCTGAGCACAAGGATTTTCTGTTTGACATAGGATTAAAATCGTAAGCGGGAGGGAAGGACAATGAGCCAACATTCTATTTATGTCGATGATGAGGTGTGGGCGGAAGTCCAGAAAAGGGCTACTCCGCTGAAAGACACGCCGAACATGGTGCTGAGGAGGGTTCTCTTACCAGGAGAAATAAATCGGGAAATCTTGACCGTTCTACACAATAAGGGGCCTATGATGGCAAAACTGCTAATTACCCACGTCCCTTATCAGCTCAAGAGTGTCTATACAAAGCTCCTGGAACTGGAAAAGGTTGGGCTGGTAAACAAGGATGATGAGGGAGTATGGCGTGCAGAGCCACCGGGCAGGGTAGAGCCAATAGGTAGACATGGGACGGCGTAGTAATCAGGAGAGATGGATAAGAGCAATGAGCAAAGTCCCTTGGTCTCTAATCGGTATAGAGGGTTACACAGAAGAAGACGCCCGAAGAGTGTGCCGACTCTTCCGAGAAAGCGCTCCACTCAAACCTAGAACAAAAGGGGTATTAGCCTTAGAAAATGAAACCAAAGACCTGCCAGAAGTGGCGAAGGAGGCTAAAGGTGCCTGAAGAAGAAAGACGAGAAGTTAAGCCAGCTAGGTCGCCCCGTTTTCCTCGCTGCGTCACTTGCCCAAGATGCGGCAAAGGTGCAGAATGGGACCCAACCGTATTGAGCTATGTAGACGCTGGTATGCCGGAAAACAGTCCCCGCTTCATCGGATGTGGGTACTGTGGCTATGATGGACCGGCGCCCGACCATCCACTTTATCCAAAAGAAGGTAAACAGAACTAGCGTATAATATTGGTTATACGCAAAGTGCTTATAATATAAGCCCTAAAAGGACAATAATTGAAGCTAGGAGGTGAGAAATCATGAGCGATACAAAAGAGTCCCGGAGGGCAGCCCGGATTGTTTTACGCAGGTTCCTGAAGACAGCTGGGCGTCCAGGCTATGATGCTGACCCCGATGTTTCCCTGTTTGTCGCACTCGGGTTCATGGGGGCAGGATATAGTTTTGGGGATGAAGACCACAAGGAAGCTGCGGCTGAAACCGTGGCTGTGAAATTTGGAATTCTGAGGGCAGGCAGGCACCCTGATACAAAGAACGTGCGTCTCTGGTATGAACGGTGGCTTGAGGGCGGAAAGCTAAAAGTCCGGGATCAGGCAAGGAATAGAGGCGTATAAAAAGGAGGTCTTAAGCTAATGAATAATCCCCATCTCAACCATGCAGACATGGTTTTCCTGGCAAAAAGGATAAACACGTTCGTAGACTTAGTACAAGACCCCCAGGACTATTTTCACCGCAATCCAGATGCCATACTGCCCGAGTCGTTAGACCTTAAGATTACCGCTGCGGCACTATATCTACTGGTTGACTGCTACCTCAGGGGCAAGGGATTAAAAGCTCACCCGCGGAGCAGGACTCAGATGCTCTTCATGGAGGCGCTTAGCCAGGTGATGAATGCGGTCGACCAGGAGGTAGATGCCCGTCCCTATATGTATCCAAAGCTATCCGGAGCCCTTGGCAGGGGACAAGCCGCCGTCGAGCTTGACTTGCTAATTGATGGTTACTCGTTGTGGTCGACCGAAGAAGATGAGGTTTAGCGTACGCGAAGGAGAGACATGAATAACGACCTAAATAGAAAGGATATCGAGAGAATAGAAGAGGCGGCATCCAATCTCAGAGATAAACTACTTATAAGGTTTTTTGCTCGACTGAGATGCCGGGTAAGTGAGTCACTTAGTGTCGCAGTCACTGACATCAACTTCGCCCGGAGAACCATCGTCATAGCAAAGACTTCTTTATATTACCACCGTATAGTCAGCGTTGATAGAAAGACCCTGAGAATGTTGAAAGCATATATCAAAAGAGGTGGGCCTGTTCTTAAGAATGGGGAAATGCTAATCTTCGGGATAAACCGGCACCGGGCCTGGCAAATAGTCCACGAGTGTGCCGAACGTGCCGGCTTACCGAAGCTAGAAAATAGCGAGAGCGGGAAAGTACATTGTATCAGCCCAGGACAGCTTCGAGGCGTTTTTTCCCCGCCTAAGTTCCAACAGGTAAAAGAGTAAGCGTATAAGAGAGGTTACACGCAAAGGGGGAGTTTATGTACAGGCGAGTTCGAGAGAGGTTCGTAGAGCTGGCTAATCGCTGGCACGATGAGACTGACCATCTCTCATCGGCATCAGATATAACTAATAATGACACCTATCTCAAAATCATTTCTATGGGGGAAGCTGTTATTCCACTTATTCTCCTAGACCTGCGAGAGCGAGGTGGAAGTTGGTATCGAGCGTTGAGAATACTCAGCGATGCAGACCCTGTACCCAAAGAAGTCCGAGGGGAGGTGCCAAAAATGAAAGAGGCTTGGCTTAGGTGGGGTCGTGACCAAGGCTATGATAAGTGTATATGCCCAATTATGGATAATCAGGAGGGCATTGGAGGGATGATACAAAGACCTGTGATAAACCTTAACTGCCCTGTCCACGGGGATAAAGAGGGCCGTCAGAGATGACGGCCCTCTTTTGGTTAGGCAAAGGCAAATTCTTCGTCTCTACGCTAGCATTGGAAACTTGAGTTCTACGCCTCCCCTAGTTCTTCGTGCTTCCAGGTGTGCAAGCAGATAGTGGCTTATCTCAGACAAATTTCTGGATCCAGTAGCTACTACCAATACACTTATTGTTGAGAGAATTAGCACTACGACCAATAGGTTAGAACTGTTGACCACCGCGGATACAGGACCATCAACTGCAGTGAGTATAGTCCTATCAGCGGCCACCGGCGCCCAGGCCAGGGCTTCCAAAGATGCTGCAACAAGACTATTTCCGAAGTTCAGCGTGATAGTCCTATCAGCGAACACCAACGGGCCGGATGGTAGCGCCTCCATTGCAATCTCGCTACTGGGCGCCAGAATGGACGCTCCTTCATCTACAGTGGAGGCTTGGAGCAAGCCTCCCACTACAGACATAGCGAACACGGTAACGAGAGCTACTAATACAAGTAGCCGGTCAAACCCCAGGATTCTGGAAAACTTCTTTTTCATAATCTACCTCCTGCTTAAATTATCATCCGTAGACCGTGATTTGTCAAGCATGCGTATAAGGCTTATTATACGCAGACGAAAAGGGATACCGGTACGGCTTTTCAACTAACAGCTATGAGAGTCTTTCACCGTACCGGTATCCCTTTTCTGCGTCAGGTATCAAGCTACAGGATCACTCCTGCATTTTGGCAATCCAGTTCCTTGACCACTTGCCAGGATCAGGAGCGACATACCTTGCGGCTTGCACTCCATCCCGATAAGCAGCGGTCCTTTGGGGGCCGAAGCCCACAGCCGAGAAATTGGTAACTGCCCGGGTCTTGGCTGCCTCATAGTTTGAAGCCATGGCCGACGCCTTTCGGCGCAGTTTGTCCTCTCCCTTTGAAGCCATTTCAGCGATAGTCGCCATCAGGACACCTCCTTAATAAGATTGTTTTCAGCATACACCCTTATTTTAAGGCTGTAAAGGGTTGGGTTAGGGCTGGGGGAGGGGGGGGGATAGCTTTAAGCTTCCGGTTGGGCAGGCTCGCCAACAATGCCCTTTGCCCACTTCTCGCAGTCTTGGAGATACTGAGGCAGGAATTGGTCGCTCAGGTCTCCATCACCACCCATCTTCTGAACGTAGTCGGACATGCCCTGTGCTGACCCCTGAGCCCATTCCAAAGCCAGGTTGACTATCCCAGGCTGATAACCTTTGGCTAATAGTTCTTTCCTACGTGCATCAATTAGCTGCTTCCTACTTGCCATTGCCTTCCTTAGCCATTCTCTCCGTCGCCCGGGCGAATATGTCGTCTAATGTTTCCCTGCCCGCTGCAGAGTGATTGGTCAGACGGGAAACCCATTGTTTCTCAGAGATCTTCCCATTGGCAAATTGATCGGCCCATTCTTTAACCTTAGTATCGCCCATTTCTTCAGCGACAGCTTGGGCGAAGGCAATATCTTCGGGGTTAGCCTTCTTCTTGGGGGTAGTGTTTCGCTTCGGCTTCGCCTCAGTCGCTTTCTTTGACACTGGCACTGGCACCAGGACTGCTTCTTGTGGCTCTGAGACAGCCTCTACGGGCGTTTGAGACGGTTTCGGCTGTGCTATTACCTGTTGAGTTTTACCAACCCTTTCAGAGATGTCGTCTGCCCATTTAGTAAGACTATCAAGGTCATCTAGTGTTCCATTACCCTGGGCTAGCCGGAACAGGTTCTGGGAGCCTCTCAGGTCACGCAGAGACATACGGATGATGTCATTGACAGTTCGCATCATGGCCGGAGCTGGTCGCCACGCCGGCTCCGCCTTGGTAACCTTACCGAGAATTTCCCTGGCTCTCTGCACCACACCCGGGTTATTAGCCGTGCCCTTCAGCCTGGCCTCTTCCAGAGCTGCCTGCATTAGAGCGACTACCTCAAGAAAGGACTGCTCGGGATTACCGGATTCCGGAGCAGGCCCTCCAGTCAGGGCACTATCCAAATCTTTGAGAGTGTAGTCGCCCGTCCGTATGACTGAGGTGACTCCCTCGACAACAGATTTGAAGGTCTCTATCCCCGTACGGACAATATCAGCCAGAACTTTGTCTGGCCCACCTTCCATTACCATGGGCTCACCTCCTAGACGCCAAAGGCTCCTTTACGCAGGTCCCGGGACCGCTCCCGCGTCTCAACTTCACCCAGGAGAGCACCCGCTTTGTCCGCTCTCTCTTTGGTCGTTCTCGTGGTTTCCGGGTTGAATACATCTGAATGAAGCATCGTGCGCTCAACCAGACCGACTAGACGGTTTACGTTCTTGTCCATCTTATCAGTGGTATCCTTGATGAGCTGAACCGCCGGACTCGAGTCGGTGACTGCCGACGGACCGCCGCCGAGTTTCTGTTTCATCGCCTCTATTTTATCATACTCCTCCCACGGATCACGAGCGGCGAGCTGAGCTATCACTCCCTCAAGGTGCTCAAACCTCTCTTCCTGCCGTTCCTTTTCCATGGTCTCGATACGCTCGGTGAGATGGCGGACGGTCTCACTCTCGCCATCGCCTTTACCCTTATTCCCATCGAGCATGCTTTCGACCATCTTCTTCATCATGAACTCCATGAAAGGCTCTTGACGCTTAGCTCCTTTTGGAAGAGGGGTCTCCTGCCCGGAGCTCTCTTCCCCCTCCGACTCACCACTAGGCTCCTTCCTAGCGTAAGCAGTTATCACTTGGCGATCTCTGGCTGCCTCAACCGCCTCCGGGTAGGACATTGGACCACCGGGTAATGCGACCCACTCCCTGTCTTTATCCTTCTCAATCTTCCAGCCTATGCCCGGGTCCATACGCCTATCGGGTTTCTCTTCCTCCGCACCGGTCTTCTTACCCTTGGCCTCCTTCTCGCCCTTAGCCAGAGGCGGAAAGCCGTACTCCTCCTCGTCAAACGCAAGCTGGCGGGTGTTTGCCCACCAGCTCATCATCAGACGGCGCTGAGAGTGAGTGACATAGCCGGCAGCCTCTTTCGAGAGCACCTGGCTAAGCCAAGATAGACGATCTATATCCCCGGAGAAGAAGATATCGGCTATGGTTGGGATGGCCTCTTTGGGGATTATCCCGATAGCCGTGCAGTGGTTGATGAACATACCGCGCTGGTCCAGGGGTATGCCCGGGCTTCTCGTTATCGGTGCTGCCTTCCTCACAGCTGGGGCTCCCTCTTTCCCAGGTTCCACTTCCGGACCGGGCTCTTCCTCTGCTCCAAGCTCCACCCGTTCGCCGGTTATCAGGGTTTGTGGGGTGACTCCATCCAGAAGCGACCAAATACCATCATCGCTCTTAAGAGCCAGGTTTAGCTTCTGCAGCTCAAGAGCCTTGGTGTAGACGCTCTTGTAGGGAAACTTGATCGTCTCACACATCTGGGGGACCGTCATTGACCCCTCAGAATAGAGCTTATCGACTATCTGTGTTATGATACTTGGAGTTTTTGTCGTAGGCATTATGCTTCACCCTCCTTTCGTACCTCTTCGTCTGCCAGCAGCTTATGCCGAGTGTAGGCCACATTATAGATATAGCAGAAGAGTGAGGCGAATGTGTTATCCCGCAGATAACCCCGGTCATACAGGTAGACCTGGAACTTGGACACCTTCACTACTTCTTCGTCCGACAGCTTTACCGCCTTGACCTTGTTGACATCCTCCCGCTTCATACGGAGAGGGACGATAACCTCGTTCTCATCCAGGGTAAGCAGTAGCTGTAGTAGCCTGGGGTCTATGTCTTCTATAGTCTGACGGTTAAGCTCCTGGTCTTTACTGACAAGCTCCTGACCTTCCTCCAGCGGGATTACTCTTCTACTCTCATCTACAACTGGCTTGGTTTTTTCTTCCATCACTCACCTCCTTTGATGGTATTTAGAACCCGCTGCACTATAGAGTGTGCATCGAGGCCGAAGCGTTTTCGTAATTCAGGTATCTCACCATGGTCGGGAAAGGTGTCTCCCACGGATATGGAGTGCACCCGGAGCAGGTCGTCCTTATTTTTATGCCGCCTTTCCTTTGCCTGCGTTATGGCTTCCAGTAAAGCCGAGGCCGCCCCGCCAACCGAAGTCCCTTCTTCTATAACCCAGACATGGGCAAAGTTATCAAGCAGCTCCTCTACCAGAGCTTCATCTATTGGTTTGATAAATCTAACATTAACCACCTGCGGATTGACGCCCAGGCTCTCCAGCTCCTTGGCGGCATCAAGAGCATCATAGACAGCCTCGCCAACGGCAGCCAAGCAAAGCCACTTTCCTTCTCGTATGATCTCGGCCGTACCGACAGCCACCGACCTCATCTCCTCATCCAGAGGCACACCGGTCACTTCTCCCTTTGGAAACCGTATAGACCACGGACTGCTCTCGTGAAGGGCAGTCCAGAGCAGGTTACGCATCTCATTCTCATCCTTTGGGATGGTTACCGTCATGCCTGGCGGGATTCTCATGAAAGCTAGATCATAGAGACCGTGGTGAGTTTTACCATCCTGCCCGACAACCCCAGCCCGGTCTAAAGCGAATACGACGGGCAACTCATTAAGGCAAACATCTTGCATTATCTGGTCAAAAGCTCTCTGGAGGAAGGTAGAGTAGATACAGACTACCGGCTTCAGCCCAGCTCGGGCCAGGCCGGCCGCCATCGAAACGGCGTGCTGCTCGCATATCCCAACATCAAACACCCTATCAGGAAATACCTTCTTCACGTCAACGAGCCCTGTGCCCTCCAGCATGGCAGCACTTATCGCTACGATGCGCGGGTCCTCAGCCATGAGCTGAAGAATAGCCTGGGAGAAGACCTGAGAGTAGGTCGGCTTCTGCTCGCCTGTCTTCAATGGCCCGGGCTGATGATAGCGGGTCGGGTTCACGGTAGCCGGTGCCCAGCCCTGACCTTTATTGGTCAGGACGTGGACAAAGGGGACTTTATCGGAGTGCTGCCTTGCCCGGTCTATCACTTCGACCAGCTCGGTGATGTTGTGGCCATCTACCGGACCAAGATAGTTCAGCCCCATCTCGTCCCAGAAATGGCCTATCTCCGGGACGAGGGACTTTTGAAGGACAGACTTTATCCCCTTTCCCAGACTAAGGGCTAGAGGACCCAGCGGTACCTTGGGCGCCAGGGCCACGGTAATGTTCTCAAACTGCTGGAAATCTTTGTCCAGCTCTAGCTGTGCCCGAAGGTGAGGCAGCCATTGGCCACGCCACTTAGCCAGCCAACCCACATTCTGATTGATAGACATACCATTGTCATTCAGAATAACCATCAGGTTTCGGGGCTCCTGGGCGATGATGTTAGATAGCCCCTCATAAGCCAGGCCGGAGGTGAGGCTGCCATCCCCGATAATACAAACGAAGTATCCCTTATCCTCTTTTATCTTGGCACCCACTGCCAGTCCCAGGGCAAGAGATGGCCCGCATCCGGCATGCCCGAGTGCCAAGACGTCATGCTCCGATTCTGAGGGCTCAAAGTAGCCAGAGAAACCCTGGCTGGTTCTGATATTCTCAAATCCCTCAGCCCTGCCGGTCAGGATTTTGTGGGTGTAAGCCTGGTGGCTGACATCGAAGATAAATTTATCGGTTGGTGAGTCAAAGAGCCGGTGAAGGGCTATGGTAAGCTCAACAACGCCTAGATTAGAGGCCATGTGCCCACCGTTACGGCTCACCGTCGAAATGATGAGCTGACGTATCTCTTCGGCCAAAGCGGGAAGGTCTGGTGTGGCTACCTTCTTTAAGTCAGCTGGGGAATTGATGGTCTCTAGTATGCTCATCGTAGTGACCTTATAGGGATTCCTGAAAGCCTCCGTAGAACTTTTCTAAAACGCTCACTATCTACGATCCACTGATCGCCGTGGTAGCGGATAGCCCTCGCCGCGTATTTATGGGCGAATACATCCTCACCTCGGCCGTGCAGAGCACCCTCTACCAGGTCAAGGAAGGTATCTTCGCTCATCTCGACCTGGCCGGTGTATTCCTCCTGCTCGCCAATGGGATAAAACTTGCCGCCACGAATGGAGTAGATCCTGGTGATATCATTCTCACCCGTTACTGTCCACTTACCAATCCAGCCGTCAGATTCCTTCCAATCTTCGTCATCGGCCACCTCGGCAACCTTGCCCATCAGTATATCGACGAGCTTCCCTATCTTAGAACTTTCTTTATCAACCATCTGCTCATACCCCCCTTGTCTTTTTTCAAAGTTATTGGGTTATTCTTCAAAATGCCATCGAGAATTCCCTGGAGAGCCTGCTTCCTCTCCTCTTGCCCGGCAAATGGAACCGAGCCAAGAAAGCGAACTCCGAAGTTGTTAGCCAGAGTTTGCACATCTTCTGGAGGGCGGTCGAAGGGATTGGAGATTTGACCGCAGTGGGGGCACTTATAGCCAGCCATGTTAGCCACGATGCCGGCAATCGGTGTCTCAGCCTCTCGGAGCACGTTTAATGTCTTCGTGACACCCAGTATGGACAGGTCGTTTGGCTGGCAGACGATAACAGCCCCGTAGATATTAGGTAAATGCTGAAGTAGAGACTGAATTTCGTCGCCGCTGGTAGGTGGAGTATCTACGACTACCCACTCCAGATTATCGTCCCAAGCTATCGAGGTCGTGGCAATCTGCCTTACCGCAGAGGCTTTAGTCTCTCCGTCCCACATATTCGGGGTATCTTCCGTGAAGAGGAGCCCGATTGAGAAAAGCTGAAAGCCATTAAAATTGATAGGACGGAGCTTGCCACCTAAGATAGGATCATAGCCGGGTTCTTTCTCCAGGTGAAGTGCCCGGGGCAGAGATGAGGCATGGATATCTACATCCAGAAGTCCCACTTTCTTTCCCATGTTCCGAAGGGCTTCGGCCAGCCCCAGGCAGATGGTCGTTTTCCCGGTCCCGCCTTTGAGACTCAAGGCTATTAGTTTCAGCGGTTCACTCATGACGCCTCCTTACCCAAAAATAAAAGGCGGCAACCTCTAAGGGCTGCCGCCTCTGTTTCCAGCCAGCGATTACTCTTTCCCCCTCAACATAGCACAGCGGGTAAAACTTGTCAAGAGTTAAACCGGGAATTTGGGAGGGAAATTTAATTAGCCGGCGGCTTCTTCCTGAAGTAGAAGATGGCAATAAACTCTATCCAGGCTGCGGTATGGCCGATAATAAGAAAGAGAGCCTCATTCCCTCCGAGCTGGCGCCAGACGATAACGGAGAACATGGCCAGTCCGACGAGCACGAAGATGAGTGCCAGGATAAAGTTAGGTGAGACTAGCTTATGCATGTGGGATACCTCCTTTCATTTGTGGGAATATCTTACGGAGCCTATTATCTTGAAGTGCCTGCTTAAAGGCGGATGGCGTCGGGGCAACACCTTCCTTGAAGATGGGGTGGCCTCTGGCGCGCCATCCATACCGGGCAGCTTCGGTGCAAATATACGCCTTATTCCGGCCATAAGGGATCTGCTCGGGCTTCCAGGGTGGTAGTTTCCCTCTTAAAAGAAGCGACAGGCCGCCAAGTGCGAGCTGGAGATAGAGGAAAAAGTCGTAGCGAGCCCTGCCAACTTTACTCAGCTCCGCAGCCACCTGCCTTCGTAGAAGTATCTGAACGTCTCGTAATCTGGAGTCACCACCCAGATTCACACGATAGATCTCGACATCTTCTGGCTTGTAGAATGAGAGACGGCCGATGGCTATGCCTTTGTTAATGGATTCCAGGATTTCGTAATCATTGTCCCAGGGTAGATATTGCTTGATTACAAAGAAGTGGATGCGGTCCGTCTTCGGCTCCAAAAGATTCCGAGAGAACCAGAGCAGTGGTCCCTTGCCTCTGGTGGCGCAGATGTCGGCGGGATAGAGCCTGGGGTAAATATCACTTACCATGTCGTACGTCGTACCTCCTTTTGGTAAAATATATTTAACTATTTCCCGACGCATTTGTTAATTATATTTTACGCTGAGACAAGAAAGAAAGCATCTCTTCAAAGTACCCAGCCCACTCTTTGAGCAGGGATAATTCCTTCAGGTTCTTACTAGCCTTTCGGATGTAGCTCTCTTCAATCTTCTTCATCTGCTCCGGTATGCCCTTCTGCTCCATCCAAGCCCTGATGTCAGAAACGTCCTCTCGGCTTATAAATTCGGCATTGAGCCAGTTACGCATTGTCCTGTGCGGCGAAACTATTTCATCAGGGAATTGATTGAGGGCCAGGACCACCGGGAGCGACCTCTTCTGCTGCTGAATATCGTTAGCCGTCTTCCCGACTAAATCCTCATCGCCCCAGATTCCCAGATAGTCGTCATGAACTTGGAAGGCGATGCCTATGTTAATCCCGAATTGCCGAGCATTGCCTGTTATAGTTTGGTCTGGTGAAGCCAACCTAGCACCCACCTCACACGAGACGCCAAAGAGGGAGCCCGTCTTTCCACTGACCATCCTTAGATAATCTTCAGACCCCACGCTCAAACTATCCTCAAAGGAGATATCCATATATTGCCCATGGCAGAGGTCTATCACCGCATTTTCCAGTACACTTGATATCCCTAGCACCTTTCCGCTGGGGATATTTCGCAGAGAAAGGCGGTGAGTGGCCAGCCTGGCGTAGCAGGACAAGGCAAGGCCAGCGTTGATGGCCTGGGCAGCTCCCCAGATTGCACACACGGTCGGCTGGTTATTCCTCTCTTCTCCGTTGTCCTGAATGTCATCGAAGATTAAGGTGGTACGGTGAGTCAGCTCAAGAGCAGCTGCCGCGGGGATAGCCTGCTCCGGATCGCCGCCGAGTCCGGCACACATGGCGATGCAGGAAAGGGGACGCAGATACTTTCCCTTTGAGGCGGATATGGGCTTTCCATCCCTGTCACAGAAGCCCATGTGGTAAGCGTTCATCGTATTGAGGCCCAAGAGGGGGGTACCCCCAATTCCCAAGCACAGCTTAAGCTCATCCTCTACTTTAGCCCGGTATCCATCCAAAAGATTCATAGAGCACCTCTTGACTTTTTTATTTTTCCGGGAGTATTATACCACTAAAAGGAAAGTTTGGTAAGGAGGTATGAAGTGCTTAATCCTTATTTAGAAAAGCGTCTGTACTCACTACCCGTCCAGCCCGTTCTCGTGGAGATCGACCCCGCCCAGTTTGCTGCTACACTGGGACAAATCACCGGCCTCAACCTTCGACACTTCGGGCGACTTCCATCCTACGGCTTCGCAGCCGTAGCCCCGGTTAGCCCCTCAACTATCAAGAAGATAAACTCCCTACCTGGTGTCCGCATCGTTCATGCCAACATGGAAAAGACCATCTTCCAGATACCGGCCCCAGCTGACGAGTGGTTCCCTACCTCGGAGAGCCGTAAGATGCTGGGAGCCGAGGATGCCTTCAGAGAGGGCTTCAACGGCGAAGCGATAAAGGTGGGTGTCACGGATACCGGTGTTGATGCCACGCACCCGCAGCTCCAGGGTACAGAGTTCTATTCGTCTATTTCCTGGCCTTTCCGAGAGATACTAGATTTGAACGGACATGGCAGCCATGTCGCCAGTACCGTCGCTGGGAAGCTCTACAACACGCCACTGGGAATATCCGTTGAAGGTGTCTCCCACTCTCCTATGGTATCTGTGAAGTGCCTGGGGAGAGGCGTCGGGACAGGCTTCACCAGCGAAATCATCAATGCCATGTCAGTCTGCTACGACAAGGGGGCCCAGATAATCTCTATGAGCCTGGGGTCTGAAGAGTGCCAGGGTGGTTGTGAGATATGCCCGGAGTGTCGGATGGTCTCGTCTTTGACAGGGAGAGGAATTATTTTTGTCATCGCTGCCGGCAACTCAGGCCCAGAGGAAAACTCCATTGGCTGCCCGGGCTGTAATCACGATGCCATTACCGTAGCTGCTGTGGACCGTAACGGGGAAGTGGCTCCTTTCTCAAGCCGAGGTGGTGAGGAATTCCCATTAAAGCCCGACGTAGCTGCCCCGGGAGTCAACATCTACTCAGCAACAGCTCGCGCCTCTTTCATTGATATTCAGGAGGCTGATGCCGGGGTGGGGTTCGCTGCCATCAGTGGGACGTCCATGGCCACTCCCCACGTAGCGGGATTTGTAGCCCTTCTCAAGCAGAAGTTCCCGAAAATCACCGCCGCCCAGATCAAGCAGACCATGGCACAGAGGGGACACGCCAAGGACTTTAAGACCGGCTGGGGAATTCCTCTCTGGTCCTACTTCTAATGGAGGGCTTGACAATATCCCGCAACCGGGAATAAACTGACCTACAAGGAGGAGAACTATGGCAAAGCGCAGCAGGGGAGGCGTTGCAGTCCTACTTGACGCTGGTCGTTTTCTCCCGACTCCGGCTGACCTCCTCAAACCATTCCCGCCACCAAAGAAAGGCGAGATGGTCATGCAGGGGGTTACCGCTGATTTGCTTAGCTGGAGCTTAGGCTACATCCCTGTCGTTGGCGACTTGGTTGGCCAGTTCGTCAACGATAATATCATGGCCGACGTCCAGACAAAGCTCTCTAACGCCGAGCTGACAGAGTTCAGGGCCCAGAACCGGGTTTATCCCAACGGTATTGCGCTACTGAGAACCTTCCAGCGGGCTAGAGTTGCCCCAGGGAGTCCCTAAATGCAACAACAACCAGGTTCTTCCCCGGTTGCCGAGGTACTCCAGAAAATGATGGGGTTTCCTTCACCTGAGAAGGTGCTTGGGGAGCTACAGAGGCTCAACAATAATATTGAGACCATCCAACCCGATATCCACCGGCTGGCTCAATCACTGGAGGGTATCTCGGGAGCTGATCTCAGGAACCTATCTGCTGCCCTGGGTAATATTAACGCCGGAGACCTTCTCAGGATGCTCAACGAATTTACCGCTCTGGGGAGCCAGCTTTATGAAAAGCTATGGGGGAAGAAGTAAACAGCCTTACGATGGAGGACCGCCGGGAAAGAGTCCTGCAGGCTCTCCGTATACTTGCGGATGGACCCTTGATAACCGAGGAGAAAAGAGCTATACTTGAACAATATGACGAGCTCTGTTCCTTTGGTTATGGTAGAATGGAGGTCGTGGTTGTAGCTCATCAGCTCGAGGGAATCAACCCGACCTTTCATAAGAAAAGAAAGGATTTAATAATTTCCCCAAAAAAGACTTGACAAATCCTTTTACATAGTTTTATAGTATTGACGCATACTCGCTAGCGAGAGAAATCGAGGCGAGTCGTCTAGTCCAGGTCCTTGCTTGCACGGCTAAAGACCTGGCTCCAAGACGGCTCGCCTTTTTTATTCGCTAAATCTGCGAGAAAGGAGGAAATCCTTATGGTCAACAGATTAGGGAAGATCCCCACACCACTGGAGGCCGTCGACACGGTGGCAGACCTCGCAAACCAGGTCGCCCGGACTCCATTTCGAGTGGTGGGCAATGCCCTCACTGCGGCCGGCCAGGCAGCCAAGAACATCGAGAGTGACATTGCCAAGCCAGCGGATTTTGCTGAAATCCCACCTCCTCCTGATGTCCTGATCGGCTCTGTCATCGCCGGTGTCACCCACGTGGTAGAGGGAGCCCTCAACACGGCAAAAGGGGTCGTCGACGGGATCGTCCAGACCGGCGACGGTGTCCGAAGAGAATTAGAACAAATCGTAGGGAGGTAACAGGATTATGGTACAACAATTCAACCCACTCACTGCTCCTCTGACCATGATTAAACAGGTTGGGGAGCAGGCGGCCACCGCAATCCAGAGCGTGGGGTCTGGATTGACTACAATGGCCAGCCAGGGTCTCGACACCCTTATCACCGGTGTGCCAGGACTGCCCGGACTACCCGGAGCGGCAGCAACCCCTGGTATCCCTACCCCACAACAGCTTATGCCTGCCAATCTACAGCAGGCTCTCGGGCAGGTAGAAAACCTGCTCATCCCACCCGGGCTGCCCAGACCTTCACAGGCTTTTAGGGCAGTTTCGCCACCACAACCAACGCCAACGCCAGCAGCAGCTCCCGCGCAACCACCACCCGCTGCAGTGGCGCAGCGGAGGCGAGTAGCTGAAAGGAGGGGCATGTAAAATGGCTCAAGAGAGAAAAGTTAAAGCAGTAATGGAAGCTGCCGGCCTGTATAAGGAAGGCACCAAAGACCAGCTCCGCAGTGACTATATCGCTGAGGAGGAAATCCAGTTAGCCGGGAAGAGCTACACTCTTTCCAAGATTTCCTTCCTCGACGCCAAGATCTTCACTGATGAGCTAGACACCGTCCTGGTCCAGCAAAACCCGCTTATCCATGAAATCTATGCCAAGAACGCCGTTTCCATGTTTGACCTCGTCCGCATGGTAAACGTCAACACCAAACAGGGCTTCAAGGGCGCTCTGGCCAGCGGTAACGAGCTGGACTTTATGCTCTTTTCATCTCGCCAGTTCTATGACCCGGATAACTCGGGGACGGCGAGAACCTCATGGGTAAAATCAATCTCGTCCGTGGGCTCCAAAAACTTCTTCGAGGGTGGCTCCACGGGTGTAGAGCTGACCATGGCTGAGGAAGAGGGACAGATATGGCTGGCCTTCTACAACCCGGCCGCAACCCCATGTGTCGATGCCTTCAAGGTAACGATGAACACTGAGCCCTTTGATGTGCAGTCCCTGGACTTCGAGCAGGTGGGAGAGCACGAGGGTGATGTGATTGTCGAGCTTAAGGAGCCGTGGACACTGCCACCCGAGCAGAGTGGGGAAATAGAAGCCTACTACTTCCGGACCGGGACGGATGAGATGAGACCACTGGGCATCTGGGTCTTTATGGCCAAGAACATGCGGGATCTCACCTCCCTTATTCCGTAATTGAGGCTCATTAAACTACCGCTGGCTGACGGGAGATGATGCCCCCGCGCTACTGAGTAATCGGCGTGAGTCGAGGTGGGGAATCAGCTAATTTTAACTATGGAGGAATAAACCGTGAGAAGAAACATTTTATACGCACCACGCGTACAAGGTGACCTGGACCTGGGACTGGAACCTACCCGGATCGAGACGACAGCCCTTGCTACCACGGGCAAGGGGTTGTCCCGCCTCATAACCCCGGGTGGCCTGCTACCCGGTCAGTCGGAGCAGGGCGTCTACGAGGGGAGTGTGACCCAGAAGTACCGCATCGGCTCCAGGATGGTGGTTGATGACAGGGTTTTCCGCTACGGCAAGGCGACGGAAGCCCTCATCCGGAACATGGGAGCCCTCAATTCGGCCTCATGGCCCATCAATGCCGCCACCCTGACCGCGACCACCATCGCTACATCCCAGATTAAAGTAGTAGAGGCAACTTGCTCCGCGGGTGACTATGCCGGTGGCTACATAGTGCTCTTCACCAGTCCCCTCCAGATACGACGCATCCTGGGCAATGATGCCAGTGACGGTACGGAGGCAATTCTTTACGTCGACGGTGCTTGGGAGTTAGGAGGCGCCATCGGCACCTGGGCCACCGGTTACAAGAGCATCTTCAGAGCCATCCAGGCTCCCCCGGCTGCAGCCCCTAACTACGTTTCTTTCATCTGCGTCCCCCTCATCTCCGTAACGATAAACTACTACTTCTGGGGACAGACCTGGGGCCCCTGCTACGGCGTTGCCGATGGTACAGTTCCCGGCTCGGCGGCTAACAAGCGGGACTTATACTTCGCCAGTTCCGGTAACCTGGAGCCCTACGGCGACGGAGCTGCCGGCGTTGGTGGACAGTACGCCGGGTACATAATTCCCACAACTTCTCTCGGCAGCGGCGACCAGTTCTACATGCTTTCGCTCCAGCCGTAGAGAACTAAGGTAAGGAGGAAACCGCTATGGCAAATGATAAGTATTTGTTCCTGCCTCCGGAGTGCTCGGTCTGCGGGGAGTCCTTGGCGGGAGCAGTAGCTCCCGTGGCCGGGATGAAGGGGAATGTGGCCATGGGCTACTGCCCCAAATGCGGTGCTGCAAACCCTTTAGCTGAGCCAGAGGTTGAACCGACGGAACCCAGCGAACCATAGCCCCATAATAGAATAAGTAAGTACACCGCTCCTCTCCCGAGAGGAGAGAGGCAAAGGAGGTGAGCGATGTTAGAGCTCCAACCGAAACCGCAGTTTTCGGTGGTTATCCCACCGAAGCTACTGCAAGAA
>SDBV01001692.1_pt1 | contig 33093 bp, 23 predicted proteins | sample 2277081 | NCBI WGS metagenome assembly SDBV01 (sample SAMN10402039, study PRJNA504765) | marine sediment metagenome | isolation source: marine sediment core GS10_PC15, 223 cmbsf | place: Arctic Ocean: Southern Knipovich Ridge | collected 2010 | reverse complement strand
TGTACCAGTAGTCCCCTTCGCGATAGACGAACGGATCGGCCAACGGCCGGTCGAGGATCGGCTGCCACGCCGGCTTCTCGCCCGGCTGCTGGCCGTGGCAGCTACGGTAATCGAATCCGGCCACGAGGGCCAGGATGCAGACTATCCACAGGGCGATGTGCATCCCTCGCGCGATGCGATCATGCCAACAGAAGCTACTTCTGGTTTCAAATCTCACGCTTGGTACTCTTGTGGTTGGCAATTGATAGGGATTTGAATCCCCACGACAATCCAGAGTCTACCCTGAGTGGGGTGGGTTTGCAACCAAATGGTCCCGAAATTCGTTCGTTTCGCGACGCCGACAACCTGGTCTTCTCCGGCGACTATTTCGACCTGCCACCGGGCTGGTGAATGGCGAATCACGGTTTTCCCGGCGGATGGCCTTTCATCTCCAGGCGGCGGAAGGTTTGCAGGTAATCGCGCTTCGCTGGCGGGACGATGGGGTTCCAACTGGTCAATGCCTTGACTGGCGGGGCCGTCTGATCCGTTTGCAGACGTAGTGTAACGATCTGTTGCGGGCGGACCTTGAATCGGTAGCTTCCGCGGCCGTCGAGCTTGACCGGACGCTTGCCCAGCATGTCGGTCATTGCGGCCGACGTGTGCGGCAGCTTGACGTCGATCTTCGCTTCGCTAGCAATTCCCAAACATTCGGCCAATCGGATCTCGATCTCGCGACCCTCGCGGCGGATGGCCTGGACGATGACGTTGTCCGAGGTGCTCAGCAACGACTGGACCTTGCTCTCGGCCGCGTCGTGCAGGGCGATCGGCGGGCTGTTGAACTCCCAAGCCCTCTGTGGAATCCGCGCCGAGGCCCAGTCGTCCTCGTGCCAGATGAGCGAATAGTCGAAACCTTGGCGGCCCTTGCCCGTGAGCCAGTTGGTGTCATAGCCGTAATACTTTTCGGCCGTATTGGTCAAGTAGAGCATGGCCGTGTTGCCGCCCAGTTCCCGACCGGGGATGCCGCGGTCGAGGATCGCCGCGCCGCCTCCGCCGGACTGTTTATAGTGGGACCACCGGATCACGGGAATGATCCCTTGGGTGCGCCCAAGGAGTTTCGGATTGGGCATGGCCCACGCGCCGTGCGCGAAGCCGAACGGGATGCCGCGGCGAACTTCGGTGATCTCCTCGGCCAGCGGGAACTCGGCCAGCACGGCCGTCTTGTCGGGAATGTCGTTCAGTTCGGTGCGGAAATCGATTCGTTGCTCGTGGCGGTAGAACCGCATGACGCGTCGCAGTTCGCCCCCGCCGTGGAACGTCGACTTGGCCGTCACGATCATCGCGAGCGGTCCGTCGGTCACGGAGATTTCGGGCTCGGCCGTGCTGGACGTATCCAACACCTTCATCTGCGCGCGAACGGGCAGGTTGTGGGCGCCTGCTGCCTGCAGGGCGACGATCACATTGCCGGGCCCAGCCAGGACGTCTCTCCCGGATGCCTTACGCTTCACGCTTACCAGCGCGCCGCTGCCCGGGTCGATCCGTGCCGAGTAATGGTCCATCTCGATCGTTTCCGGCAGGGCGATCTCTCTAGTTTCCGTTTGGCCCGGTTTGAGCTTCATCGAAGCGATCCCGACCGAAGGCAGGTCGACTCGCACCAACGTCGTTCGACCGTCTTCGAGCACCTGGCTTTCCAGACCGGCCGGGCTCGTGCCCTCAGGCAGCGTCACCGCCATCGCATCCTGCCGTTGCCAGTTCAGCGGATTGAACAGGGCCGTCGCCTTGCCCTTGCCCGCCAGACCGCGCAGCGCCGCCTCTTGGGTCGTCTCGGCGATCGTATCGGTCGTCTCGAAGCGGTCCTTCACGTCCCACGACTTTTCATCCTCGAACACGCCGGCCACGCCGCATCCCCACAGGACGGCCCGATCCATGTTCAGCGACAGGAGCATCCAGGCGTTGGCCATGTCCTGCGAGGGGTACTCGGTCCCTGCGGTCAGACTCGCGGCGGTGGCCAGCATCTCGGCGGCCTGGACGCTGTGTTCGCTGCGTCGATACCATTGCTTGGTCTTCGGGTTCTGCACCCAAAACGCGCACCATCCGTAAGACGTTCCGTTTTTTAGAACCGGCAGTTCAATCTCCCCTGACCGGATTCCCCCAAGCACCTTGTCGGTGTATTGGCTCATCGTCGAGAAATGCAACTCGCGCTTCGGTTCGATTCGTTTCCACTGATCCAGCAACTTGGACGGATATTTTTCCAGCAGCGGCGCACGTGAATAGTCGCCATACCCGCCCAAAATCAGCACCGGCGCACCTTCCGGCATATATCCCTGTCGGGCATGTGCGTCCTGAGCCAGCGCGCGGACCTGCTGATCGGTCAGCGGTTTGGCGGCGCGATAGACGTCTCCCCAATCGGCATAGGAACCCATGCCCAACGCAACCGACCGCGTGCCGTCGGGCGACTCGATCCAGTGGATCAAGCTGCCGGTGGGGTTGAAGCGGCAATACACGAAAGCATCCAGCCCCAGGCCTGCGGTGATCTGGCCCATCTGCTCGTGCTGGCCGGTGATGTCGATCATCCAGCAATAGCGCGGCTGCACGCCCATCACCTGATCGTACCAACGGAGTCCCTCGACGCCTTGCTTGACCAACGCCTCGCCGCCGGAGAGGCAGATCGTCGGCTCGAGCACGAACGCGTTGACCAACTCCACACGCCCTTCTTTGATCCGCCGCCGCAACTGCTGGAATCGTTCCGGCTCCAACTCCATCATGGTGATCACATGCGGGATTTCCGACAGGGCGAAGTTGTAGTTCTCGTCCGACTCGACGCGATCGAGGTGGTGCAGGTAGCTGCCAAGGCAGTAATTGCGCTCGACCGTGTATTCCGCCAGCCACCCCATGCACCCGGGATGAAAGTTGCTCACCACATGGACCGGCATCGGTTTGATCACGGTCAAGGGTTCGGGATCCATATCCGCCGGCACGAGGCGAATCATCCTGATTCCGAGTGCGTTCCATTTCGGCTCGCCGCGCGGTTGAACGACGAGCGTCTTGGTGCCGGCCGAGAGGCGGATCTTGCCCAGGTCGTGGTGCAGGTAGCTGTACCATGAGCCGGTGCTCTGCGACCGGCAGTTAAGCTGTTGTTCGGCCACCTGGATATCATAGGCGCTGCCGGCCGCCGCAGGATCGCACGAGTAGGTTATCAGCACATGGTACTCGCCCGTGGCATCCGTCGGCAGAGGCCAGGCCACCGAGTCGTCCGGATTGCCCCAGTAACCGAGGCTGTTATGCGGCAATGCGGCCGTATACTTCGGGCTCTCCCCTCGAATCTCGGCATCGCGCGCCCGCAGGGTGATAATACGCCCCGAAGCGGCATCCGGTTTCTCGGCACACGTACCAAGTTCGCAGGTCAGCAAGACTACTGCAACAGCGGCAGATAGTTTCCTCATAAGATCCTCCCTTCATGTTGTACTGGACATTTTCGAATTGACTTGCCCGGCTGGTCCGAGCCGCACCGAACGATACAAGTGTAGCAGTTCACGGAGCTGCGATCCGCCGTCTTCCCTTCCGCCAAGGTCAACGGCTCGTTCCATCAAACCTTGAGAATACGGGCCATTCCAACCACCCAATCGGGGTGTCTCGCCCGTCCTACGCGGCGACAGGAGTCTCTGGAGCACCATTGGATGTGCCGCAAAACGTATCATGAACCGCCCGCCCCCAACCGCCCTACTCGGCAGCATCATCTGGTCGCATAGCCAAATAGCGGTAGTACGTTGACCGGGAGATGCCGAGCGTCTGGCAGATCTCGTCGATCGTGATCGATCTGTCGCCGGAGAGTTTCTTCGCTGCTCGTACTTTCGCCTGCTCAGATTCAAGGCGGGGCCGTCCACCACAGCGACCTAGCGCTCGTGCGGCAGCCAACCCTGCCTTGGTCCGTTCCTGGATTAACCGACGCTGCCGACTACTTGTCCGATTGGGCATCGTGCGTTACCGTATGCTGATTGCCCCAGTACCACTTTGTACAAGCCCTCCTCCGGAAGATGCCCGACCAGACTCCCCTAACACTTCAGCAAGTTGCAGATGCTGTCGCCTACGTGGAGGGCCTCGACTTTGATGTGAAGCTGGAGAGATTCGATCGGATCTTCGAGGCCCAGCCAGCGGTGCTGGGTGCCGTTGTCCAACTGAAAATACTGGGCGTTGACAGCGCAACGCAGGACCATGCTTTCCATGTGCTACTAGTCCTTTGTGAGTGCTTTACTCGAAACGTCCCGAACTTACCAAGAATTTCCGAAGAGATGGTCCAGAAGGCATTGGACAACAACGTGGCAATGGTCGAGTTCTTCGACAAAGAACGTCGTCCGGAAGCTGCGCGACTTCAACGTCTTGGCATCGAGAAGCACCCGGAGCAAAACGTCTTGGCATTTGTGGCCGGGTATCTGGATGAACAAGGGCTTACTCGGCCAAGCCGGGAAAACGAGCTTGTTGTCCACATATGCAAATCGATCATGGATGCGTTCGTTGAGGCAAAGCAAATGGCCTGACATGGGTCGAGGTGAAGGCCGTCCGAGTTGGTACGGTGGCGCCATTGTTGCCCGCCCCGCCGTGTCCAAAAGGGTGGTTATTTGCAGCGCCTCGTAATACCTATGAGTAAGCGGGCTTTTCAGTAGCGAGCTGCCCCAAACGGCTTTGGCCTAGCCTACAGGGGGGCTCAGGCACTAGAAACGACCGAAACTGCGGATGGTGGCCAAGAAAGCCGCCCGGGCGATAGGCGGGGCGGGGCGCTATGTTACAATAGTCACCACCATGAACCTGGATTGTCTTCTGGTGCACTGTCAAACGACACACTGCAATTGAGAGGAGCCCCAGATGCCCGAGGAAAAACCGTCAGACATATCACGTAGAGGATTCATCCGACGGGCCCCAGCGGCCATGTTGGCGGCGGGGATGACTTCTGCGGCGGCGGCCGAGACACCCGCCCCGCAGGCCCGCCAGCCGCTACCCCGCCGCGTGCTCGGCCGCACCAACCTCGAGGTGACCTGCATGACACTGGGAACCGCCTGTTGCGGCATGGCCCAGAAGATCACCCCGGCCCAGGTCGGCGAGATCGTCAGAGAGGCCCTGAACCTGGGCGTCAACTACGTCGACACGGCGCCTGGGTACGGCAACGCCGAAGTGGGCATCGGCCCGGCGATCGTGAAGCGGCGGAATCAGATCATTCTGGGTACGAAGATCTATACGGACAGCGTTGCCGAGGCCGAGAAGATGTTCGCCGGCTCGCTGAAGAACCTCAATACCGACTACGTCGACCTGCTCTATTTTCACCAACTCGGCGATCGCGACGTCGATAAGGCGCGGGACCCCGACGGCGTGTTCACCTGGATCTTGAAGCAGAAGCAGGCCGGCAAGTGCCGCTTCGTGGGCGTCACCTGCCACAACCGGCCGGGCCGGGTAGCGGCCTTCCTTCAGACCGGCCAGGTTGATGTGATGATGGTGCCGGTGAACTTTATCGACGACTTCGTCTACGGCTATGAAAAAGACGTGTTGCCGCTGGCCCGAAAGCTCAACATCGGCATCGTGGCGATGAAGGTCTTCGCCGGCCCCAGTGAAGCGACCGGCAAATGGTGGAATCCGAAGGCCAAGCCGAACGTCGGCGAAAAGAACGTCGAGTCGGCCATTCGCTATGCGCTGAGCACGCCGGGCGTGTCCACCGCCAACCTGGGAGTGCACAACGTCGAACAGGTGCGGCAAAACGTCAAACACGCCGCCGCCTTTAAGCCCCTCTCAGACGGCGAGCGAGAGAAACTTGCCAAGCTCGGCCGGCAGTTGGCCGGCAAGTTGGGAGAGCACTTCGGGCCGGTCGCGGAAAAGGAACAAGAGGATACGTAGAGACGCGCGCCCGCACTTCCCGGACTTCTTTCAACCCACAACAGGAGACCATGATGAGAAACAGCCGTAGTGTGGCGGGCGTTGTCGCCCTGCTGGTTGTCGTCCTGTGCCTTGGAGGCTGTTTGTGCGAGGCGAAAGCTGAGCCGCCACCAGAGAAGGAGATCATCCTCGACTTCGGCGGCGGCGTGAAGATGGAATTGGTCCTGATTCCGGCCGGGGAGTTCATGATGGGTGACGCCGGCGGCGATTTCGACGAGGTTCCGGTCCACAAGGTGACGATCACCAAGCCATTCTGGCTGGGTAAGTATGAGGTTACCCAGGAGCAATTCAAGGCGATCATGGGCGTCAACCCGGGCCGTAACAAGGGCGCGAAGAACCCGGTCGAGCTGGTCGGTTGGAACGATTGTCAAGCTTTCATCAACCAGCTCAACGAGAAGTTTGGCAAGCCTGGTGTCAAGTTCAGCCTGCCCACCGAGGCCCAGTGGGAGTATGCCTGTCGAGCGGGGACCACGACTCGGTGGAGTTTCGGTGATGACAAGGCAGTTGCAGGAGAGTATGCGTGGTGGGATCAGAACGCCGGGTACAGGACGAAGCCGGTGGGTCAAAAGAAACCCAACGCCTGGGGTCTTTACGACATGCACGGGAATCTTTGGGAATGGTGTGCCGATCGGTATGGCGAGGATTACTACAAGCAGTCACCGCAGAACGACCCGACAGGACCAACGAAAGGCGCCTCGCGCGTGTTGCGTGGCGGGTCGTACAGCTACGACAATCCGAAACACTTCCGCAGCGCGTTCCGCCGCATGGACCGCCCCGACCGCCCCAACGACCATCACGGGTTTCGCGTGGCCGGGACGGTTGGCCCTTGAACCTTCGGCGTTTTGCTTCGTTCGTGCTCGACGAGCCGTATCTGCTGGCCGTCACACGGTACGTCAAACTCAACCCGGTCCGAAGAAGGCCGGACGAAGACAATTACGTATGGTGTCCCCGGAACTCCGAACTCGGGGACGAACCTGGAGCCAAGGATGACTGTCCTGATTGTACGGCGCTGTGCGTCATGGGCGCGACAAGCGGAGAAATCGGTGACATCCTGTTTGAGGTAACTTTGATGGGACCCATCGCACTGTTCGACAAGTCGTTCTTGGAAGGTCTGAACCCCGATGAGGCGGTTTGGTTCGACCATTTCTTCTTGGCGAACGTGTGCCCGATGTTCTACGTCGAGACCCAGAGCGACCTGGCGAAGGAGGGCTCGGACCGCGGAACGCCGGAAGAACTGGTGCGCAAGCTGGCCAACAAGTTCCCCGACTTCTCGGGATCGCCGAACGTCCACCACGCGACGATATGCACAGCGAATCTTCTCGGCGAAGATGTCCCGCTCCGCGCCCAAGTCATTCTTCCTCCTGGCTGCCAAGCGACCGTGGCCGGCCGCCCGATGGCGATGCTTCCGGAAAGCCTCGAAGCGAAGGCGTTTCTCCGCTGGACGCAGGGCGAGTACGAAGAAGAGGAGCGGAAGGCCGCCGTTGAATGGCGCGCGAGCAGCGTTGGCTGCCCGACAGCAGACGTAATCGAAATGCTGAAGACAATGGGCGCCTATGAGGAACGGCCGTGCAGCACTCTCGCCGACGTCAGGATGATGACCGACGACGTGATGAAGCACCTTCGTTCTGATCAGCAACTTTGCCTCGGCTGTGGATTGCTTGGGGTCTTTCCCGATCAGGTCGTAAAAATCATGCTGCGCTTCCAGGCGGCCGGCCAGCCGCCGCTGGCCACCTTTGCCACATACGCCCATTTCTGCCTACGGGTGGAGTTGTTTTTCCACTTAGCCGTCGATAAGTCGCGCATGGCCGCCGTCCAGCGGATGGACCTCTGTTACTTGTTCTACCTGCCGTTCTGCCAGTTTTTCGTATCGAAGGATTGGGTTCACAAGCGGTCCGCTCCGCTTTTCTTGCGTGAGGATCAGGAGTTCGTCGCTGCTGAAGACCTAAAGGCGGCGCTACGGACATTGAACGACCACTATTTGGCACTACCGGAATCGGAGAGGAACAAGTCGATTCATCATATGGCACCGTATCCGCCGAAGGACGGCGACAACCTGGTGACAAGGCTTTGGGATCGGCACTGGGCAAAGTGGCGGCAGCCAAAGACGGTCAAAGCCACAGAGGAAGACTGGAAGGCGATCACGGCAGCGTGGAAGGAACAGATCAATGAACTCGAACTCATCGCAAAGGCGCGTGCAGGCGATAAGAAGCACATCCCAGTTGAGAATTTGGATGCCTTGATTCGACGCCGAGTCGCGCGCATACGGAAAGGTTCGTGGTGGCTCGTCCCGGAGGAGCTGCGGAAGTCCGAACCGGTGGAAGATGACCAGGTATTCGAATTCCACAGCGGCGCCACGCCGGACAACGTCATCGACCAGGAAGTTTCAGTCTGCATCCGCCAGGACGGGCCGGACATTGCGTCGATGCCCGACTGCCAGACTTTTGTCCAGCACGGCAAGTTGCACGTCGATTGTGCCCCGCCGCTGAAACGCCGATACACAGCACCGGTCCCGAAAGGCGCCATGTTCGCTCGCTCGACTGACGGCGACGACCTCGCTGTTTTCGTTCTTCCGTCGTCTGAACTCGCCAGGTTGATACAGAAACTATGGGAGAAGGAAGAGAAGCGCGGGGGCATCGGCGAATCATGAAGACTCCCCCTGATGAATGCGTCTATTGCGGCTTAACGGAAGGATTAAAGGGGTCGGGAGGCATTTTCAAAAAAGACTCCCGACCCCCTTTAATCAATGACTTTCCACTCAACAGCCTTCGGCCGGAGACTGTGTAAGCAGTTTCCAGACGAGTATAGCAACAGACGCAAACGCCCAGAGAAGGATAATGAAGCCTGTCATATATGCCACGAAGCACGCAACGATAATCTTTGGGAAACTGGGGTACTCATGACCGATCACTACGGCGTCGTTTTCCTTTGCGACATCCAGAACAAGGCGTCGCCCCTTACTGCATGCGTTGGTCAGATAACTGTCGAATATGGCGCCCCAGATAGCAAAGGAGATGTAGGCGCCCGCGGCAGAGTAGGCAAGGCAGGAGTAATCATCGCGCCATTCCAGCTTGCCGATCCCGTCTTTTGTTGCGACCAAGAAGGTGCCTAACATAACGAAGGGGCCGACTAGAAGAGTGAAGCCCATCCGCGATCGGAATGTCATTGCATGACCTGAAAGGGATGTAATGTCTCGGCTTAAATGATCAATAACCGCTTTTCGGCACTCGGTGTCCACGTTTCTTGTCTCCTTCTTTGGCATGGCAACTGCTCCGCTCTCGACGTGACATCCTTAGAGTCGAAGGGCGATTGTGGGATTGTAGGATAATGCATTAGGCCTCCCACGTCAAGGCGCGAAAACTCCCTGTCGACTACTGATAGGCATTTGAATCAGCCCTGAGTCTGGCCTAACGGGCCAGGGTTGTCAATCGAGTTCCGGTGACACCATACGCAACTCCGAAGGAGCGACAATGAATTAAGTATGGTGTCCCCCGAACCCACTTCTGCGGTGATGACAAAACCAGCAGCATGATCCGGCTAGTCCTCGTTGGCATCGGCATCTCCTTCCTCCTCCTTCCGCGCGAAGAAGAGGAAGTTGATCGCCATGAGGCACTTCGCAGAGTCCTTCATACCCATCGCTCTTTGCATCAGGCCATGAACGATGGCATGCCGGTTCCAGTAATTCTCGTCGGCCAGCCTCTTCTGATTGGGATCTTCTTGCAGCGAACCGAACGCTTGGACAAAATCTTCGCAGTAGCTCGCCAAGTCCGGCCCACCGACGGTCTTGACCGCCAGTTCCGGCTTCGATTGATCACCGCGCCTACGGTTCCCACGTTTTGTCGTGAACGCCTTGTCAGAGTATAGATGCTTGGCGATCTCGTCGATCAAGGGAACGCCAATGTACGTCGCTTCTTCGTAGTTACTGTCTTGGTGATGTTTCACGAACCGCGAGAGTCGATCGATGCAGTACTCGGGCACCCGTTCCTGCGCCAGCCATTGCCGCAGCTTGTCCATCTTGAAATGCGGTAGGTGCTTCATCATCTCCTGATCGACCTGATCCCAGTCGTCTTCACGAACAGACTGTGCCAGCCTGAGCGACAGGGTGCATGGCTCCCGTCCGCTCAGATACCACCCTCGCTTCGGAAGTGCCGCTGAGACGAGCATGTGTGCTTTGTGATGCCGCTGCATTCCAGCTAGAAGCCGGTCGCGCTCATCGACCATATTCTGGATGAAGGTCCGCGTTCGGTCCTGCAAGACAATTCTGTCAAACGGAGACGAAAAGCGTGCAGCCATTGCCTGGACTTCATTGCCGAATCGGGTCGCTTTCTCGGCAGACTCCGTCACCCGCCGAAGGTCTGGCGCAATGCGATCAACCATCGCTTGAGCATCGGCAATCTGCCGCAGGAGGTACGAGTCCATCATGAATCACCTCGGTCTGAACGCACAAGAAGCTTCGTCACAAAGGACATCATAGCATCAGAGCTCCGGGGATACGACGGGAAGTTCGAGGGGCACCATACACATTTATCGTGTATGATGTCCTCAGAACTCCGCATTCAACCGCATGGACCGCCCCAACGACCATCACAGGTTTCGCGTGGCGGGGACTCTTGCCCCTTGAACCTTACTGCCCTTCGCCTGCGGTCACCGCTTTTTTCGGTCTTCGGTAATCCAGACCTGCGACCAGCCGCCGCGGTTTAGGCGTACGTAGTTTGGCACGGCGATCAGCTTTGCCGGTTGGGGGCCGTCATCGGTCTGAACCATGGCCTGGCCCTCGATCGACATGACGCCGCCGAGCAACGTCGGCTTCCAGGCGGCTTTCAATGGCGTGCCGGGCGGGAGGATGAGGTTGCGGACGTCGCGGCCGTGGTCGACGTTCTCCACGTTGTAGGTGATCGGTCCTCGGATCAGGGCAACGCGTCCCCGGTTGGCCAGCACACGGTCGTCGCAGTAGACACGCTGGACGTCCATGGGCAAGGTCAACTCGACAACGTCGCCGCGCCGCCACAAGCGATCGAGGCTCACGTAACCGTCTTCCAGTGAGGGCGATTCGGCCGTGCCGTTGACGCGGATGGTGAATTTCCCGTCGAGCTTGGGAGTGGTTCTGTAGAGGTCGCTTTCGGTTCGGTCGGGGATGCGGATTTTCAGCGTGAACTTGGCCGCTTCTTCCGGTACTAAGCTGATCTTCACGTCGCCGCTCCAGGGATAGCTCGTCTCTTGACGGATCCTCAGCGAAGTGCCCCCGATCTTGGCAATCGTACCTTCGCTGGCGACGAAGTGGCTGACGTAAAGCGTGTCCTTCTCGCCGTCCAGCGCATACATTACGTCCTTCAGCGCCAGCAGGGCGCGGGGGATGTTGCCCACACAGCAGGGGCAGCCGTGCCAGGGGAAGCGGGCCCTCTGGGAGCCAAGCGGATTCTGGTAGAAAAAGTTCTCGCCGGACAGCTCGACCGACCCGAGGATATTGTTGTAGAGCGTGCGTTCCTGCACGTCGATGTGCCGGGCGTCGCGGTGGATTCGGTGCATGCGGTCGGCCCAGAAGGTCATTCCGCAGCCGGCGCACGACTCGCAGTAGCCGTCGTTACGCAAGTTGAAGTCTTCGGAGAACGCCTCGCCTACGTGCGAGGCCCCCACGCCGCCGGTAATATAGTGCTTGCGATCAACGGCGTTGGCCCAGATTCTGTCGACGGCCGCGAGATAATCGTCGGCGCGGGCCAGCATCGCCAGGTCGGCCATGGCCGTGTAGAAATACGTTGCCCGGACGGCGTGCCCCACGGCGTCGGTCATCTCGACGACCGGCCGGTGCGACTGGCCATAAGGCGTGCGGTATTTTTCCACGGTGTGTCGCGTGTCCAGCAGGAACTTCGCCAGCTCGAAGTATTTGTCGCCTTTGCCGGGGCCCTCGACTTTGTCGACCAGCCGGGCCAACCGGCACAGCGCGTAGCCCATTCCCGCGTGACCGTGAATCCAAACTCGCTTCGGCGCCGGGCCGAACCTCGCGCACAGTTGATCGGCGCAGCGAACGGCTGCGTCGTAGAGGCGGCGGTCGCTGCCACCGGTGATCCGGTAGTGTGCCACGCCCATCTCGAGGAAATACCCCTGCACGTAGAACTCGTGCCACGCGACGTTGCGGTAGCGCGGGTACTGGTTGACAACGTGGAAGGAGTGGATATAGCCGTCGTCGCACTGTGCGGCGAGGATAATCGGGATCCACTGATTCATCTTCGCGCGAAGCGCTTCTTGTGCCTTCGCCAGCTCCTCATCGCCCGCGGCATCGATGGCCAGCGCCAGGCAGATCGCCTCGATGGTGTTGTAGATGTAGGCGTCGCTCCAGGGGCGGCCGGTGAACTTGCCATGTCCCCCCTTCAACTTCTTCGCCGCGTGGAAGAAATTCAGCAGTTCCCGGCCCTCGCCGTCGGGCTCCATCTGCTTGATGCAATGGGGGATCCACTTTTCAGTCAGGCGTTTGAAATGCGCCTTCCAGAAGCCGTCGATCTTGATCTTCTGGAAGTAAACCGGCTCTAGCGGCTCACCCCGCGAAGGTTCCGCGCCCATCGCCGCAACCAAGGGCAACAATGACACCCCAAGCCAAACAAGGATGCTCTTTGCCGTTGTGCTCATAGCGTGTGCTCCTGTGCGTCACTTCCTGCCTGTCCAGTGGGCTCAGAACCACCCTGTCGAGGTTTGCCCATTGAGCGCGACCAGTGTGAGTCTCGCTGGTACGGTTTATGTTGTCAAGGCTTTGGCCCTCAGCCACAGACCTGCCAAATCAGGATCTTAACTGGCTGGAGCAATCCGCTATCGCGGCCGGCGGCCCAACGAGCGCGCGTCGGTCATATCGACGTCACATCGACTGACTCATCCAAGCTACACAGGTGGGCCAAGTCAGAAAACGTTGGGAATTCGGCGTGTCCGAGGAACCCCAGCACAACCGTTTCTTGCGACGGCGTCAATTGCCTGCATTTGCCACCCGATTAAGGGAGGGTCGATGGCAATTGCCTCGCGTTCCAAACAGTCCGCTGATGGGGGGCAGGTCGATTTCTTTAACGGTCCTTTGATGACGCATCTCACGTCCCACGACTTTCTGAGACAATCGACCGGTCATCGGCGGCGGAACCTTGGTCCGACTAGCCCTTCATCCGTCTTAGAATGGCACCGCACCAGACAATGATTCCGATGAATGCCAGTCCCGTGGGAGTGGTCGCCGCCAGGCAAGCCGATTACCTCAGCGGTGCGACAAAGAGCAAGATGACAAAGAAGTGGCAGGCACTGCCGGCAATCACGAATAGGTGCCAGAGGGGGTGAAAGTAGCGAACGTGGTTGTCAAAGACCAAGAAGACGGTTCCCACGGTGTAGCACAAGCCGCCGATGAGCATCCACCACAGCCCGGCCTCGGGAACCAGGCCGACCAAGGAAGGCGCTGCCGCGACCCCCATCCAACCCAGCACAACATAGATCCAGATCGAGGACGCATCGACGCGGTGTGCCAGCAGGATCTTCGAGAGGAAGCCGAACATCGCAATGGCCCACATGACAGCCAGAAACAGCCACCCGGGGCCGGTGCGTAAGAACACCAGAGAAAACGGTGTATAGGATGCTGTGATTAGCACGTAGATAAAGCCCTGGTCGAGCATCCGAAACAAGCGTTTCGGGTTCGGGGACGAGCAACTGTGGGACAACGTGGACATCGCGTACGTGGTCACCAAGCTAGCCGCATAGACCATGCACCCCAGCAAGCGCCAGGCGTCTCCCTCCCGAAGAACCCAAATCGCCATCACGATCGCGCCCAGGGCACTCAGTAAGAAACCCAAGCCATGGGTAATCGTGTTGGCGACTTCTTCCGGGTCACGGGACCAATCCAACAGAGGGTTGATCCAGTTGTTCTCTAGTTTCACGTTTGATCCTCGCGACGGCCCACTCTCGAAGCAGAGAGGAGCCGGAGGCGTCGTTCGTTCGCCAGTGATTGTCCGACCAGATGCTGAGCCCCATCAAAGGTCCCTTTGATGATGCACGAAAACAGTCGACTCCACCATTGTACCAGTTCGGCCTGCTGGCGGGGGGAAGGGTCGTTTCTTTATCGGTCGTTAAATGGTGACTATCAAGAATCAAAACCCGCCTCACGGGTTTTCGGGACGCCTTGGACGCTCGCCCCAACCAACCTTCTCAGAGGTGCCAGACCGTTATTCCCAGGGCGTATCCATGGTGGCGTTGGGCTTGCCCCAGGTCTTCTGGAGAAACTCATCGAGGACCGGGTCGCGCCGGCCCACCGCCTCGCGTTCTTCCTTCGTTCCGAAGTAGCGTGTCGTCGCGCCTGCGAAGAACTCCTTGTGATTGTTCTTGACCCAGTCTCGCTCTGGATACGCGGTGCCCTCGACGCATCGCTTGTAGGCGGCCAGGACGTCCGGATCTTCGAAAGTGAGCACCTGGTCGTGATACGCGTGCGCCAACTCGTGCAACAGGACACTGACCGTTGCGTCGGGCGACCTCTTGGCCAGCGATGCCGCATTGCCGAACTCGACACACTTGTGCTTTTCAGGATTGAAGTCCATGTCGATCAGCCAGTCGCGACCCGGGTGATACTGGTAGGCCGATGTCCCACCCCACGGGCCCTGCGTCGAGCTCAACTCAAGCCATATCTTGACCTCAAGCAGTCTTGCCATCGGGCCTGCGGGGATCCAGGTCTTGAGGCGGAGCATGCCGTCGGTCAGGCGCCGCATAGCCTCGGCTCCCGTTTCGGAATGTTCCCCGCCGGGCAGCAGCGCGTTGTGAACGTAGACCCTCCAGCCGGCGAGATCCTTGACGGTATAACTGGTGGTCGGCTCGTAAATCTTGGGCGCTCCCGGGGCCGGGTGCGCCACACCTTCGGGCAGGATGCCGCTCTCGCTCATCCAGTCGCCCAGATCGGCCTTCCACGGATTCGGCTTCTCCGTCACTCCATGGCCGCCCTGGCGGTAAATCTTCAGCGTCGTCGCGACTCCCGCCTTGTCTAGGGCCTCGTGATATTGGATGCTGTTTTCCGGCGGGACCAGCGTGTCATCCTTCGCGTGGGCCAGAAACGTCGGAGGCGTTTCGGCGGTGACTTGCAGTTCGTTGGACAGTTCGTCGATGAGTTTCGCGTCAGGATTCGGCCCCAGCAGTCGGGCTACCGAGGGGCCGTGCGGGTGGCTTTTCATGCTGACGACGGGGCAGAACAGGGCCATGTAGTCCGGCCGGCAACTGATTCGCTCGACGGGGTCCTTCGCATCGGCCTTGCCCATGTCGTAGTGCGTCGCCAGCGTCGTTGCCACATGCCCGCCGGACGAGAACGCCACGACCAGCACGCGCCGAGGATCGATGTTCCACTTCTTCGCGTTGGCGCGGATGGTCCTGACGGCCCGCTTGGCGTCCTGTAGCGGGGCCGGGTGACGGTAGCCGTGAATTGGCAGGCGGTATTTCATGGAGAAGAACCGCACCGGACGCGTCTGGAAGAAATCCCAGAACGTCCCGTAGCCCGAGATGTGTTTGTACCCGCCGCCGGGGATCAGCAGCACGGCCGGGGCCGGCCCCTTGGCGTCCTTGGGTGGCGGGAATATCTTCAGCGTGGGCGTATCGTCTTTGTCGGTGCCCTTGGCCCCCGGCGCGCCGTCGGGCCAGAGCTTCACGTCCTGGCCGTACACCGGCCCGGCCGCGACAGAAACGGCCAATGCCACCGCGCACGCGACCAGCAGCAGAGGGCGGACGCCGCGGACGAAGCCAGTTCCCTTTTCCCCGCCTGCCCCCGTTCCCTTCTCCGTCATCTGGTCGTCACTCTTGATTAGACGCAACATAATTGAGTCATTCTCCGCCGAGTTCGGTGTATGCTTGCACGGTCCTCTCGAACACGTCGAGAGACAAGACTACGATTATACGCCCGGCCCCTTCCCAGCACAAATGGCGATGGATTCTGTCCCCGAGCCAACAGCTTTCGAACTTGTGAAGCAGTGCGGTTGACAGCGTTGCGAATTCTCGCCGGCCGCCCTCTTGGGGGGATGCAACGATTTGTGCAAACAATGTTGCCATCTGATACAATCAGAAGGTCCTGCCACGAAACGGTTTGTTGCTTGAGAGTCTAGTGGGCCTGCCGCCAACCTGAATCAAAAGCTTCTGCCCGCTGGGGACATCCCATGATCTTCTGCGATTCGGAAACACGTTCATTTCTCCACCAGTGCATGCGAGTTGGTCCATGAAGCGAAAACAGCGCGGAGTCATCTCCCAGTCCCTGGTCGCCTACGTGGCACTGATTCTTCTGGCATCAGGCTGGAAGGCTCCGGAAGTCGTCGCAAGCGGTTTGGATGCCGGGGCCGGCAATCCTGCCGGGCCCAACGTTCTGTTCATCTCCATGGATGATCTGAACGACTGGGTGGAACCCCTGGGCGGTCATCCCCAGGCACGCACGCCCAACCTGACCCGCCTGGCCGATCAGTCGGTGAAGTTCACCAGGGCCTACTGTGCCAGCCCCGGCTGCAATCCCTCTCGCACCTCCGTCATGACGGGGCTGGCCCCGCATACTTCCGGCGTCTATTCCAACTACCAGGACTGGCGCGAGGTCATCACCGAATACACGTCGCTGGGCAAGTACCTCCGCGATCATGGCTATTACTCGGCAGGGGCGGGCAAAATCTACCACTATCACATGGTGGATCCGTCATGCTGGGACGAATACTGGCCGTCCCAGAAGAAGAACATGCCCGACGAGTATCTTCCCAATGCTCCGCAGGAGGAGAAGGAAGTGGATGGGCTGAGTGAAGGGGTGACCAAGACGATCAACATGCCCGCTTTCGAAAACATGTACATGATGTTCGACTGGGCATCCCTGGACATCGATGATGCGAAGATGGGGGATTACAAGAGTGTCGAGTATGTGGCGAGCCAGTTGCAGAAGGATGATGAACAGCCTTTCTTTCTGGCCTGTGGCATCTACCGCCCGCATCTGCCATGGTATGTCCCCAAGAAATACTTCGACATGTTCCCCCTGGAGTCCATCCAGCTTCCCAAGGTCCTGGATGGAGATCTGGATGACCTGAGTGATCGTGCCAGGGACATCGCCGGCCGCGGTGGCGAATATCACAAGCATGTGCTGGATGCGGGACAGTGGAAGTCGGCGGTCCGGGGGTACTTGGCCTCGATCGCCTTTGCCGACGCCATGCTGGGTCGACTCCTGGACGCCCTTGAAAAGAGTCCCCACGCCGACAACACCGTCGTCGTCCTCTGGTCCGATCACGGCTGGCAACTGGGCGAGAAGGAACACTGGCGCAAGTTCGGCCTCTGGGAAAACGTCTTACGCACCGTCCTGATGATCAAGGCACCTCCCGGCACTCCAGGTCTACCCGGAGGAACCAAGGCCGGCGCCGCCTGCCAGCGCGTGGTCTCGCTGCAGGATATGTATCCTACCATCGTCGACCTCTGCGGTCTGCCACCGAGAAAAGAAATCGACGGCCGCAGCCTAGTTCCGCTCCTTCGCAATCCCGAAACCGAATGGAACCACCCGGCCATCTCCTCCTACGACTTCAGCGAGTTCTCCATCCGCACGGAGCGCTGGCGTTACACCCGCCTGATCGACGGCAGCGAAGAACTCTACGATCACCGCAAGGATCCCGAAGAGTGGACCAACCTGGCCAATGATCCGCAACTGAAGGAGATCAAGGCCGAGCTTGCCCGACACATCCCCCGGGATCCGGCTCCGCTGAAGCAGACCTCGCAGAAGCTAAGCCTGCACCACTTCCCGCCCTTCCGCTCCCGTGGGGAATACGAAGACTGGCTAAAGCGCGGCAAGGACACCCGCTACCTGATCAAGACCTACTGGCAGCGGGATTAGGTATGATATAATCAGAAGGTCCTGCCACCAAACGGTTTGTGTTTGAGAGTCTGGCGGGCCTGCCGCCAACCTGAATCACAAACCCCCACCCACAGGAGACCTTCCATGACTTCCCGTCGCCGAACACGATCGTTTTTGCCCATCGCCGCCGTCGCGCTGCTCGCCTTGCCCGCCTTTGCTGCCGAGGTTCCGGATCAACTTCCCGATCCCAGCGGCAAACCGGATGCTAAGCAAGAAGCACCTAAAACAGTCCACTTCGATCCCGTCATCAAGGACATCGAAGGCTGGACCGTTCACGTCGACCCGCAGATGCTCGAAGGCGAGCACGCCGAGACGGGGGCCCGGGCGCTGACGATGCTCGCCAATCACTTGCAACGCATCGCCATACTGATGCCGGAAGACCGCCTCAAAGAAATGCGGACACTGGAGATCTGGATCGAGCACGACCACAGCGAAATCAATGTGGAACCGGGACCGTACCACCCAGGCGCCGGCTGGCTCATCGCGCGAGGCTACGATGCCCGGCTGGCGAAGAAAGTCCACGTCACGCGGGCGGCGTCGCTTCTGTCGCGGCACCACATGATCAAACATCCGGCCGTCATCCTGCACGAGTTGACCCACGCGTACCACGATCAGATCCTCGGCGGCTACGATGAGCCGCGTATCAAAGCGGCGTACGACAAGGCGATGAAGGCCGGTCTCTATGACGAAGTGCTGCTCTACACGGGCCAGAAGGTCCGAGCTTATGCGGCGACCAATCCCATGGAATACTTCGCCGAAGGAACCGAGGCGTACTTCTACCGCAACGACTTCTACCCGTTCGTGCGGGCGGAACTCAAGCAGCACGATCCCGTGCTGCATGATCTGCTGGAAGAAATCTGGGGCCCGATGAAGTGACCTCACGACCCCGCTCGAAAGGAGAACTGAATGATGATGACAAGCAACAGAATCAAAACCGTATTGGCTCTGGCCGCCGTGGTGATAACAGGACTCGCCTTCAATGTCGCGGTGGAGGCCAAACCTCTGAAGGTCTACATCCTGGCCGGGCAATCCAATATGGAGGGGCACGCCAAGGTCGAGACGTTCGATTATATCGGCGACGACCCGGCTACCGCGCCTTTGCTTGAGCAGATGCGCGGCTCGGACGGCACGCCGCGCGTGTGCGAGAAGGTGTGGATTTCGTATCTCACCGGTTCCCGCGACAATGCCGGCGAGGGATTCGGCAAGTTGACGGCCGGGTACGGGAGTCGCAGCAACCCGGCTGAAGACGGCGGCAAGATCGGCCCGGAGTTCACCTTCGGCATCACCATGGCCAAGGCGACCGACGGACCGATCCTGATAATCAAGACCGCGTGGGGCGGCAAGTCGCTGCATACGGACTTCCGCCCGCCCAGCGCCGGGCCGTACGAGTTCAGCGAGGCCCAGTTGGAAAACCTCGAGAAGCGGGGGCAAGACATCGAGCAGGCCAAGGCCGACAAGGTCGCCAAAACCGGGCATTACTACCGGCTGACGATCAATCACGTCAAGCACGTGCTGGGCGACATCAAGCGAATCGTGCCGGACTACGACGCCAAGCAGGGCTACGAGATCGCCGGTTTCGTCTGGTTCCAGGGTTGGAACGACATGGTCGACAGCGGCACGTATCCCAACCGCGGCGAGGCGGGAGTCGGATACGCCAAGTACGGCGAGTGGATGGCGCATTTCATTCGCGATGTCCGCAAAGACCTCGGCGCTCCCAAGATGCCGTTGGTCATCGGGGTGATGGGCGTGGGCGGTCCGATCGAGAAGTACTCCAATCCGCGGTACAAGGTGACACACAGCAACTTCCGCGCCGCCATGGCCGCCCCGACCAAACTACCCGAGTTCAAGGGCAATGTCGTCGCCGTGCGGACCGGCCTGTATTGGGACAAGCCCTTGGAGGCCATCGCGGACAAGTCCGGCAAGGTCAAGGGCATGAGCTACCACCTGCGAAACAAGAGCAAAGGCCAGCCCAACGAGGACGGTAAGATGACGCCCAAGCAGCAGCAGGAGTATCTCAAAGAGTACCGAGCGAAAGTGATCACGCCCGAAGATGAAGCAATGTGGCAACGCGGCGCCTCCAACGCCGGCTACCACTACCTCGGCTGCGCCAAGACCATGGCCCTGATCGGCAAAGCGTTTGCCGAGGCCATGCTGGAGATGCAAAAGAAGTGAGCGATTGAGCATAAGAAACTCGAAGACTGTGGATGAGGTGAAACCCGTTGGAGAGGAGACGGGATAAAACGGGATCAGATAGAATCCGACAGCAGTGATGTCTTCCAGAGAGCAAAGAGGGGTCAAGAACATGAACAAAAGAACGACGATTGCAATGGCGATAATTCCGTTCTTGATGATGTGCATCGGTTCTGTCGTCCGGGCCGAGGTCCCCTTCAAGGGAATCGTATGCCCAACCTCCTCTTCAAGGCCGGAATTGACCGCCGCCAAGGAAATCCGCCGTTACGTATATCTGCGAACCGGAAGCCTGTTGGTCGTATCGCAAAGCGATAGTATCCCCCGGGACCAATCGAGCTACATAGTCATCGGCCACAAAAACAGGGCAATAATCAAGGACGCCCTTTCGGATTCCGGCAGCCTTTCTGACCTCCCATCACTCGGGAACGAGGAGTATCTACTGGCTTCGGTGCTGAAACGCGGTCGCAGCCTGGCGGTCATCACCGGCGGAGACAATTTCGGGACCTTGTATGCGGCTTACGGCTTTTGCGAGAAGCTGGGGGTGCGTTTTTACCTGCACGGCGATGTCATCCCCGACGCCCCCTTTACCGATTGGACCTCAATCAAGCGCTTGAATGAAATCCAGAAGCCTCATTTCAAAATCCGCGGGCTGAACCCTTGGGGCTCTCACCCGCAGGGCATTGACATCTGGCGAGTCGACGATTGGAAGTCGGTGATATCCCAACTGGCGAAACTGAAAATGAATTTCGTGGGGATACACGGGTATCCCGAATTCTGGCAGATGGATCAACAGGAACCGACGGTCTGGATGGGTTTCCCCGAGGACGTCAATCCGGACGGGACTGTAAAGTGGGCACCCCCGTCGCGGTTCTTTAATACCCAACTGCCCGTCCAGTGGGGAATGAAGGGACCCAGGAACACCAGCAGCTATCACTTCGGGGCAGCAATGATTTACGACAGGGACGACTGGGGCTCGGTATTGACCCAGGACACAACTCCCTTCCCGAGAACACCTGCCCAAAGCATCAAAGTGTTCAACAGGGCCGGTGAGTACTACAAAGAGATTTTCACTTACGCCAGATCCATGGGGCTCAAAACGGCTACGGGAACCACCACTCCGCTGATGCTGCCAAAGAGTTTGCTGGAACGAATGGAAACGCTGGGCTACGACCTCAGGTATGATACCGATATTCACGTGCACAGAGGGCACACTTACTACAATGTCGACCCGAAACTGACGGCCAAAATATACGAGGGGATATTCAAGCGAATCATCAGCACCCACCCTGTGGATTACTACTGGTTCTGGACCGATGAGAGTTGGAGGTTCAAGCCGAATCTGGTTTCCGAAACAGTCACGGATATGCAGATAGGGGTAAAGACCGGCAAGGCGATGAAGGTACCGTTCAAGTTCGCCTCCACGGGCTGGATCGTCGGGCCCAAGGGCGACGGAACCCTGTTTCACAGGAACATGCCTGAGGAATTCATCATGTCGTCGATAGGCATGAAATTCATCGCCGAACCCATTGAACCGGAATATGCGAAAATGCTCGGCCGGGAGAGGTGGCCGATTGTCTGGCTGACGAAGTGGGACCACGTCAATCAAACCCAGTTCTGGGTGCAAAACATGAAGCGGGCCGCGGATGATGCAAAGAAGTACAAAACGGAAGGACTGATCGGCCTGACGTGGAAGACCCGCAACATCGCCCCGAATATCGCGGCGCTCGCCGAACTGCAATGGCGGTCCGAAGGTTGGAGCATTCCCGGGTTCTATCTGGACTGGGCCCTTCACCAATTCGGAAAAGAGGCCGCCCCGCAAATCGCCGCATTGTTATCTGACAATGACAACAAAGATCCCTTACAGGGAGGATGGACATCCTGGAACGGTCCTCCCGGCGGCCCGGGGCGTCTGCAGGACAACGTTGCCGGGTGGACTCTTCCGCAGGAAATGGAAAAGCTCCGTCCTTTGATAAAGGGCAAAGGCAACCTGGACAGATTTGACTACTGGTTGAACGGCCTGCGTTACACAAAAGCCTACGGGCAGGTGAAGACGGACCACTCAAAAGTCTCCGAGGCCTACAGGCTTATGCTCGAAAATGCCAGCACGCGTGGAGACATGGGTTCCTTTGCCAACTGGGAGCAGTTGATCTTTCCATGCAACGAGATCAATCAGGCATCCATGTCTATGGAGTATGAAGGAAGGCCTCGACTCTTCGTTCCCACAGTCAGGGGCAATCTCGATTCGGGTGAATTGCTCTCCCTGGAGGTTATCATCCTGGACAAAGGCTCTCCGCGAAATATGGCGTTGTATCTGCGTCCCATGGGACGCGGCGCATTTCAGAAGAAGCCGCTTACTCATGTAGCCCGCGGCGTGTACCGGGTTCTGTTCCCCGTAGCCGACAAAGATATGGAGTATTACATCAAGGCGGTTTCCAGCAACGGCACAGATTTGTACTTTCCGCCCACAGCCCCAACGATAAATCAAACGCTGGTGGTGTCGCCCGCGGCTGATGGTGCGGGGACCGGGCAGTAGATCACGGAGGCATCACCGGTCCTGGGTCGCGTGGCCTTTGTGAGCCGGGCAGGGCTCCTTACTGGGAATCCTCTTCGACAAAGAGACGAGAAGTAATGCACAAGTCGATAGGAAATTTAGAGTTACGATGGGATGAATAGCGAAAGGAGAATCACGATGCACCGATTTCTCAACACGATACGATATACTGCACTGGCAATCCTCCTCGCGACGACCGCGTGTCCGGCGGCCGAGGCTCGGCCCAACGTCATTATCATCCTTGCTGATGATTTGGGTTGTGGCGATACGAGCCTTTACGATGGCTGGATCAAGACACCTCGAATCGACCAGATGGCTCGGGAGGGCGTCAGGTTTACAGACTTTCACTCCAATAGCTCGGTTTGCAGTCCCACACGCGCGGCACTGCTCACAGGACGCTACCAGCAGCGCGTGGGGATCGTCGATGTGATTGCCCGGCATCTGGAAACGCCCGGACTGGAAGCCACCGAACTGACGATTTCCCGACTCATGAAGCACTGCGGGTACAGGACCGCACTCTTCGGGAAGTGGCACCTGGGCGCGGAACCTCGGCACAATCCGATGCACCATGGGTTTGACGAGTTTATCGGTTTCTTAGCTGGCGGTTGCGATTACCACATGCATGGCGATTGGATGGACGGCACGGAAGTCAAGGAGCAAAAGGGGTATTCCACCCACATCATCACAGACCGATCCGTTGATTTCATCCGGCGCAACAAGGACACCCCGTTCTTTCTATACGTCTCTCACCAGGCCGTTCACAATTACTACCAGATCCCTTCGGACCCACCTGGGACCAGAGGCAGGGATATACCGCTCAGCGGGGAAGTTGCGCGCGCCAGATACAAGATTATGTTGCAGGAATTGGACAAGGGAGTGGGCAAGATCCTGGATACACTCAGAGAACTCGACCTCGACGAGAATACTTTCGTGTTCTTCTGTTCGGACAATGGCGCAGTGAGGATGGGCACGAATGTGCGTCCTTACCGCGGCGGCAAGTTCAGCAATTACGAGGGCGGGCACCGCGTTCCTGCCGTTGCCAGATGGCCTGGCCACATCAAGGCCGGATGGACAAGCGATGAGTTGACCGTGGGGACGGATCTTCTGCCCACAGTCATGGATATCGTCGGCATCGACATTTCCAAACAACGCAAGTTTGACGGGATAAGCATCAAAGACCACCTGCTGAATCAAGCCGATATGCCTGACCGACGCGTATTCTTCGGATATGAACCCAAATTAGGCACAGCCATGCGGGACGGATATTGGAAAATGCAGACCAAGGGTGATATCATCGAGCTGTACGATTTGAGCGGGGACATCAAGGAAACAACAAACATTGCGGATAAGTACCCTGGGCGCACAGAAGAAATGAAGGCGGCCATCGAGAAATGGAAGCTGGAGGTGACGCCCGAGACTGCTTCACAACGATAAACTACAATTGGTAAAGGTGAACAACATGACTAAATCAGTCTATTCAACGGTTTGTTTTATTCTCATGGTATCCGCGGTGGCGGTGCGGTGTGCTGCGGCTGCTGCTGATGATCTGCCGAACATTATTATCATCTATGCCGACGATCTGGGGTGCGGCGATTTATCGTGCGACAACCCCGAGGCGGCCTACAAAACGCCGCGACTTGACCGGATGGCAGCCGAAGGCATCCGGTTTACCGATGCCCACAGCCCTTCGACCATCTGCTCGCCCTCGCGCTACGGCCTCTACTCCGGGCAGCAGATTTACCGATCGACCGGCCGGGGGGGCGGTGCGTTCGAAGGCCCCGCGGGACCGAGCTACCTGAAACCCGGCACGCTTACCCTTGGCGACATGCTGAAGGAAAAGGGATACCGTACCGGCGTTTTCGGGAAGTGGCACGTCGGGCTCACCTGGCTCGACAAGGACGGCAAGCGGCTCGGCGGCGGGTTCAAGAACTCGCTGCTGATCGACTACGAAAAGAGTACGCCGCTGGTCGATGGTCCCAACGCTCGCGGCTTCGACGAATCGTTCATCACCCCGAACTGCCCCACGACGGATCCCCTCTACATCTATATTGAGAATGGGATGGTGCCCGTCCCCGCCAGTCGGCGACACAAGCGGGAGAACCTTCCCAACCCCGGCGGCAAGTGGCGATGGGACAACGACGAGGGGTGGATGGCCCCGGGATACGAGTTCGTGAAGGCGGACCTTCTTTTTTACGAGAAGATGCGGGAGTTCATCACCGAGCATCGAAAGAAAAGCCCTGAAAAGCCCTTCTTCGCGGTTCTTTCCACCCAGATCTGCCACGCTCCCGTCCTTCCGGCGCCGGAGTTCAACGGCGCAACGAACGCGGGCCCCCGGGGAGACTTCGTCCATGAACTCGATGCCCTGGTCGGACGGGTACTCGATCTCGTCGCCGATCTGGGGATCGACGAGGAGACGCTTATCCTCTTCAACGCCGACAACGGCCCCGAAACGATGCACGTTGCCTGGATGCGGGAAGACCACGATCACGATCCCGCGGGAGGATGGCGGGGCGTGAAGCGCGACGGCTGGGAAGGCGGCCACCGGGTTCCGTTCATCGCGAGGTGGCCGGGACGGATTCCCAAGGGTCAGGTTTCCGACCAGATGACGAACACGACCGACATTTTCGCGACGCTCGCGTCAGTCGTCGGCTACAAACTTCCCGACGACGCGGCGACGGACAGCTTCGACATGCTGCCGACGATGATCGGGACCCAGGATCCGAAGCAGTCCATCCGGCCGCACCTTCTGACCCAGAGTTTTCGAGGGGAGTTCCAGATCCGGCAGGGAAAGTGGAAATACCTCGACCACAAGGGATCAGGCGGGAACAACTACGCCCAGGGGACCATGAAGAAATACGCGCTGCCCGAAACGGCGCCGGACGCGCCGGGACAGCTCTACGATCTTCAGATGGATCTCGGCGAGACCACGAACCTCTTCTTCACTGAAGAAGCCAAGCGCAAGGAGCTCCAGGCGATTCTCAAGCGGTTGGAGTCCAGTGGACGCAGCGCCCCCCTGAACCGGATTCCCATCGGGATCCAGAACATCCCCATCATCCACAAATAGCAATCGGGGAACTGTCGTAAGTTGCCAGCTGCAGCTAATCCTGCTGCCAGTAGGTCTACCGAAGTGGAGAAGTCAAAGCCGCTACATCGTCCCGAAATACGTTGGGATTACGGCGTGTCCGAGCAACCTCTGACCGACCGTTTCTTGCGACAGCGTCGATTGCCTGTCATTTTCCACCCGATTGAGGGGGAGCGGCGATCGCCGTTGCGCGTTCCAAAATGGGTCGTTTGATGGGACCCCAATTCCGACCGAGAGATTGCAGGCCGCCGACGGTATCCACGTCACCGATGGCTTGAGCGAGTATCGCCAGAGCAGTCGTCTCTAAGGCAACGCACGTCGGTTGGCTGCCCTGGGATGATTGGAGAGTGTCCCGTTATGGTAGACCTCGTCTGCCGGCAGGACCATCTCTTTGTTGTTGTGAGTCCAGCTTGGAAACTCGTCTGTAGTCTTCGTGTCGGGAAACGTTCGATACAGGATGCCAGGCACTCCTCGCTCCAGCGCAGTCAACGAACCATCGGGCCTTGCGATACAGGCTGGCCAGGCGGAATGGCCAGCCGATGAGTTGTTTGCGATGACCCACATGAGGTTATCCGAAGCTCGAACGCGGATTTCTGCTGGTATGATCTCGTCCAGGATCGTCTTGCCCTTATGACGCGCATTATAGAATGAGTGGAACATCACCACGACGCCCCGGTGCCGGTAGACGTTGTACATCTCCGGGAAACAAGAATCGTAACAGATGAGGAATCCGCATCGGACGCCCTTCAGATCGATCGTCACGAGATGCTGTCCTGGCGTATAGACCTTTAGGTCGCCCCCCGTACACATCGACTTATCGTATCTATCAACGATCTCTCCCTCGTTCGAAATGATATACAGACAGTTTGTCGGCTTTTCCTCCGGACATAGGTAGTGCGCAGAACCTAACACGACCCAGATGCTATGCTCTCTTGCCAGACGCATCATATCCTGAGTGTGAGTTCTCAACTTATTCCAGTCGTAGTTGTCGAAATCCGGAACGTCGACTCCGGCGTATCCAGAAAGCGCCGCTTCTGAGAAATGGACGACATCGGCTGTGTTCGCCGCCGCCTTCTTTATGAAGCCTTTGATGTACCGTGCGTTTTCATCAATGTCCCCCGACACTGGGAACTGGCAGGTGGCAACCTTCAAGCCAGAACCGTTAGCTGGCGAATCGGCCTCGGCAGATTGCGAACACAACAGCACAACAACCAAGAGCTTTGTCCAAAACACCATTGGCCCCGGAAGCCGGTCTTTTCCTCGGTAAATCATCAATAGGTCCTCCAACTAGAAGTCCATATACAAATGCGTCTTCTCGACGGTGGTCGTCTCCGCAGAGGATTCTTCGCCGCAACAGCGCGTCACAATGGCCGGGATGACAATCGGGACAAAAAGGAACGAGTGCGAGCATTTGTTTCGGGCATTCATGGATTCACTTCCAAAATGGTCCTGGAATTATGGAATCGCGTCATACGCAAGCTTAAGATCATCGAGATAGACCGATCCTTTGCCGGCGCCAACGCCTTTCGAACCGACCACCATAAACGCCACGAATAGAGTATCGCCCTCCGCGCCGAGTTCCAAGGAAGTGTCGAAGGTCTGCCATCCGGCTACGCCGCCACGGAGCGACGGGCCGATCTTCACCTTCGTAAACGAACTGTTCGCCAAGATCACCGAGACCTGGAATTTGGGGTCCAGCGCCGAGGTGTTCACGGCACCGGACAAACGCACTGTAATTGCGCTGGAGTCGGGCCGCGGGGTTACCCGGGTGATGATGAACGTGCAAGCATCCTCAACCGTCTTGTCGTCCTTCACATTCCAGCCAATAGGATGCCATCGGAGACTGTGGGGACCACCCCGGGCACGCTCCCTCGTCACGGCGATAGCATTTCCGCCACTGTTCGACGTCAGCCAGGACTTGGGACCTATGACGTCGTTGGCTGCTTCCGAAAGGTCTCCGGCCTCAAATCCTCCGTTGGAAAGTACGACGGTGCGTTTCCGAGGTTGAACCGATGGTATAGGCCGGACTTCGCCCCGGCGGTAACGCGCAAGTGTGTTCTTCATCGCGTCGTAGCCCGGCTTCTTGGCGCCGTCTTCATACATCAGCCCCAGAGAGGTCAGGTAGCGCATGAAAGGTTCACGTTCCAGGAGTGCTTCGTCGAGATAGCCCTGCAACGCTTGCTTCGTATGCGCATAAGGCCAATCGATATGCGACAACCACGAGACCCCGAGGATTCGATCTTCCTTGCCGGAGAGCCATGCGAACAACTGTTCGATGAATTGAGCCTGTAGCTTGGGCGAGGAATCGATGGACTCATGGGTCGCGCAGCCGATCTCCGTGATCAGGACCGGCTTCCCTCCGGCCAGACGCAACATGCTATCCAGGGCTGCGGCGAAGTAGTTGGGATGGTCCGGATCTAGGGCCTTGGCCGTGGGAGATGTCGCCAGCGCACTGTTGGGCGCGTAGTAGGTGAAGGCAAGGTAATCGCAATACGGCTCCAGGTCCCGCCAATAGGTTGCGGCACCGTTGCGACTGAGCACCACGCCGACGCGGATTTTGGGGCGTAGCTGGCGAACGACCTCGGCGCCCTTTCTGACAAAAGCGAGGTATTCCGGCCACTCACGCTTATGACCGCCAAAATAGCTGTCTACCTCGTTGCTGAGATTCAGGAAATCGATGCAGTCCCCGTACCTGGCCAGGAAGGCCCGTAAGAACGCTTCCCAGCGCACAAGCAACTCCGGATCGTCAAAACGCTTTCCCTTGAGGTACTGTGGGAGATGTTTCTGATCCATATGGACTGTCGTATTGGTCAGCGAGACGGCATAGCCCTTCTGCTTCAGGCTTTGTAGATGTTTCTTCAGTGGATCTTTGTCTGCAGAGTCCTTCCAGAAATACGCTCCCGGCTGGGGCTCCTTCCACTGGAAAATCGTTGTGAAGAAATCCAGTTGAAATTCATCGGCGACGGCCCGGTCTTTCACGTGATTCTGACCCGGGACCCCATTGAGCCCAATAGGAATCGTAGTCCCCTCGTCGGGGCTTTTGGCTTCCGGGCTCTGGGCTTCCTTGCCGACTCCGATTGCCGTCGATGCAAACCATAGAGCCACGACAACGAACGAGAACGTGCTTCGTAGTCTCACCTTCTTCATGGCCGATTCTCCCAACGGTTGTCCACGCGAGACGCAGCCGGAATCAATTCTCGGCAACCGAGGTGGACCGGGTACACTTGCTTTGTCCGCGGAGTTCCCATTTGCCGTCGGACGAACGGAAATCCAGGCTGGCGAGAGGACCAGCCTAACAGGACACTCATCCCGCGTCGACAATCCGGTCGGATTACCTTTTGACAAAGAACACGGTTGCAGGCCCCAGTCTAATCCTAGACTGCGGGAAAGGCCAGCAACCCGCGCGAAGGAGCTGCCAGGAATCCCGAAATCGTGCGGAATCCAACGTGAAGTGCCGCAATACGTTGGGTTCTCAACGCATCCGAAGAACCCCAGCAGAACCGTTTTCTGCGACAGCGTCAATTGCCCGATATTTCCACCCGATTGAGGGAGAGCCGGCGACACCGCCGCGCGTTCCAAGCAGTTTGCTGATGGGGGGAAGGGTCGTTTCTTTATCGGTCCATTTACGGGACGATTCGAAGCCCGCTCAGTTCAACGGCTTGCCCATCCATTTGCGAACTTTCCGGCTGGCCTGCGTGGCGATTAGCAGCGCCAGGAAGATGGGGATCGTTAGCGCCCCCCTGGCCCTTATGCGCCCGTGCAGATTCCGCCATACCTTGATTGCCACGCCGGCCACGCGCAGCGGGCTGTGAAACCGCTTGTCAATCCGCTTGCGCAGGTTGGCGATGTACTGGGACGAGTAGTCGTCGCTATAGATGAAACCGTCGGCGTCAATGTGGTAGCCCGGCGTCTGCTCGACCAGTTGGCTCAGGCCCGAGTGCGGTTCGCTGCGCAAGCGGGAAACGTGGATCAGGTCCACGCCGATCGATCGGGCGAACGACGCGGTGGAGAGCATCTCCTGCTCAGTTTCGCCGATGTTGCCCACAATGAAATATGCGTTGATGATCATTCTCGACTTGCGGAGCACGTCGAACCGCTGGCGGACCTGTTCGACGGTGAACCCCTTGCCCATCGACTTCAACGTCGCGTCCTGCGTCGACTCGATGCCAATCAGTAAGGCGAGGAACCCGGCCTGTTCCATCTTGCGGATGACGTCGGGGCGCTTGGCAATCTCCAGCCGGGAGTTGACGATGTAATGCTTGCGAATCCCCTTCGCGAGCAGCATGTCACAGATCTCGGCGACGCGGTCCGGCTGATGTGTGAACACGTCGTCAACGAAGAAGATCAGGTCGGCGTCGATTTGCTCGATCTCACCGACAATCGACTCAACCGACCGCGCCGCCCAGCGCCGCTTCACGCCCCACGGGTTGACCGCGAAGCTGCAGAACTTGCAGTTGAACGGACAACCGCGCGACCCGGCGACTTTGTCGATCGTGATCCCCGTGCTTACCCCCTTGCTGGTCAGGTAGTACGGCTGCCGCCGCAAGTCACGAGCGGGCATCAGATCGTCGTCGAGCGGCTCGTTGTCGCGCGGCGGATTATGCACTAATTGACCGTCGTCCCCGCGGTGGGTCAGACCGGCGACCTCCGACCAGGCACGCCCCTGGGCAATCTCGACAATCGCCTGCTCACCGTCGCCGCAGACCACGGCGTCCACGTTGGGGCAGGCCTCCAGCCAGTAACGCGGATTCTCTGTCGCCGTCCGCCCACCCAAGATCGTCATCACCGCCGACGGCAACGCGTTGATGTCGTCGCGGATCAGATCAAGGTCCCTCGGCCAGTTGATGGAATAGCAGACCAAGTCGGTCTCGGGCCTAAGGAAAGGCTGCGAGCTGGGCGTGCGTTCATGTCGGAAGTTGACCAGATCGATCCGCTCGGCATGCGGGCGCAGCGCGGCGGCGACGTACTCCAACCCCAACGGCGGGAAGGATGTCCTTGAACTCCGCGTACGTCGATAGGGAAAGACGCATAGGACGTGGCGAAACATGGTTAGATCTTGAATTCCTTGCGCAGACGCTGCGATGAGAGAACACTCGGCGGACCACGGCCAAAGGCACGCGGCCTGGGGGGGTATTATCGCTGGCCGGTCAGTGGGGGACAAGCCCAGTTTGCGGTTCCTCGGGCGGCTCGGTGGCGTAGCCTCATGCCAGCCCGCAAAGCACAGCGCCTGCTTCCGTGCAGACTCGCCGTAAGTCAAGCAGCGTTGGCACATTCTCCCCCCAAGCCCCATCGACTCCGTGTCAACGGGGACGGTCCAACACCAGCTCCATCAAACGGTGGTTTGATGGGACAGTGGCCAGAACGTCCGAGCTGACCGGGCGGCGGCAGTCAACGTTCGATTCAATTCCCGCCGGATCGGCCGCTCCGGTCCAGCGTTTGGTTAGGTGCCATATGAATGTTGACCCGAAAGCAACGTCAAGGGATCGCCGAAGCGAGAATGGAAGTTAGTAGCGCGGTGAGGATGGCGAATATGGTCGTTCCGCATCCAATGCCACCTTCTGGTGTCGAGGGCTCGTGGTACGCACCTTCTTGTTGCTCGTCAGCGGCACCGGCCTGAGCGTTCACTCGTAGCGTTCCCACAGGGAAGCTTCTATCCTTTTCCAGCCAAAACACCTCCACATTCGGCGGCACTGCGCTGGCCGGAATATCTTGTCCAGGGGGAGCGAGGTTGGATTCCATCGTGATTTCCAAACCACCCACGATTTCACCGTACGCCAACACATCAATTAGTCTTTCTGTTTCGGGGAGCTTTAAGCGGAGATTCTGTAGCACTTTCTCCGTGGGCACCGGTTCGCTGAATTTCACCGAGAAGTCGAGATTCCCTCCAAACTCGCCGCTGATATGGAGGATGCACTCGGAGAATTCGGCTTGCACCGAGCGTCCGTCTACGTGGATAGTCGCTTTCATGACCCCCTCCTTCGAATCAGGCTTCGACTGGTCTTTCACGGAATCTGTCGTCACTTCTGGTGTGGGTTGAGATTTCTGCGCACAGCCGACAACCGCGCTGGCCAGGCAGATCGCGGCCAGGATTCGCACGATGCTTCTACGATGTTGTGTCGGGTTCATCGCGTTGGTTCTCTGGTGATGTTACGTGTCACGTTGGACTCTCGCTCCGCTCGGCCCTGCTCCGCAGGGCACGTACCGACGTCACCCGACCTGTGATCACTTGTTCTTGCTTACTCCGACGGAACTAAGGCCACACGGAAGCCTAGGTCGGGGTCGCGATAGCCGGGCGAGCCGTAGTTAGAACGAGCCGCCGACCGGCAGACCCACGCGAAGTAGTTCCAGCCGCCGCCGCGATGCACGCGGTACGAGCCACCAGGAGGTCCCGTAGGATCATCCGTCGGGAAATCCGCGTAGTACATGCCATCATACCAATCCTCGCACCACTCCCACACGTTCCCGTGCATGTCGTACAAGCCCCAGGCGTTCGCCTTCTTCTGGCCCACCTGGTGCGTCTTGCCGTCGGAGTTCTTCGAGTACCAAGCGTAATCGCCAAGGCGTGATTCGTCGTCGCCGTAGCAATACTTCTCTGCATTGCCGGCGCGGCAGGCGTACTCCCACTGGGCTTCCGTCGGCAGCCGATAACGCCGGCCCGCCTTTTTCTCCTCCGCCAATTCCGACAGCTTCCGGCAGAACTCCTGGGCATCCTCCAAAGATACCTGCTCCACCGGGGCATCGGGGCCCGACTCCTTGAAACGGCTCGGGTTACTCCCCATCACCTTCTCGTACTGCCCTTGCGTCACCTCGGTCGCGCCGAGATAAAACGGCTTGGTGATCCGAACCCGGTGCTGTGGCTTCGCGCTGCTGGCGTCTAGGGCTGAATCGGGCGAGCCCATCATGAACTCTCCCGCCGGAATGAGCGTCAGCTTCATGCCGATGCTATTGGTGATGCCCTTCTCCGTTGCGGGAGTCGCTTCCGGCGACGGACCATTCGTGTCGGGCCCTTTGCCGCAACCCGCGGTCAAGGCTGCCAATGCGAGCACCGCGAACCAGAACGCAGAATTGTTCATAATGGACCTCTTTGTAGAAAGTGTGTTTGTTTCAACCGTTACCGGTTTCCTTCTTGCTGCGAGCCGGAATCGTTCACGACCACAGCCTCCAGAGGGCTAGAGCGATACGCCGGTCAGTATAGCAGGGCCTCGCTGCCGGGCGAGTAGGCTGTCCCAAGACAAGGGAAGGATGGAAAAGGACGCGGACCGGCGGCCGTATCGAAATACGTTCGATTTACGCCACATCGCCTTGCGGTTGCGGCGATTTCGTCATGGCAGTGGAAAGGCAGTCCCAAATTGCCGTCTCTTAATCAAAGTCCCGAGAACTCGTGAAAATGGGACACGAATAGGACACGAATAGGACACGCCCGGACGCGACTCTTGCCCCCCAGGCGATGGGCGATCATTTGCCTACGCCGGTCTGACACCCCGACCCCGTAGGCTCAACATCCTGAGGCGACCAGCATTTGGC
>SDBV01001691.1_pt1 | contig 33095 bp, 46 predicted proteins | sample 2277081 | NCBI WGS metagenome assembly SDBV01 (sample SAMN10402039, study PRJNA504765) | marine sediment metagenome | isolation source: marine sediment core GS10_PC15, 223 cmbsf | place: Arctic Ocean: Southern Knipovich Ridge | collected 2010 | reverse complement strand
CGCATTTTAGCCTCTGCTCCGTGACTCTTTAGCATGACTTCAGAGCAGTTAGGACAAGTAAATAGTTTGTGCATTTATTAAGAAGAATCTTCCTCTTCTGAAAAGGAGTTAGCTATAGACTTTATTAAATCATCATTAATATTTAGATATTTAGAGGCAAAGTTGTACAGAATACTGGGATGTATGTCTCCAGACTTGGTTAAATCAAAGCTAGAGTATATACGGTCATAGACCTTAATCTCTGCAACAGAGCCGTCCTTCTCATAAAAGTCAAAACAGGCAGACTTTACCACCCCATACACAACATCTGCTCCTGACACCGGGATAGTCATTACAGATCCTGGTCTAGGAAAGTCTATCTTTACCAGGGGGTATACTGTAGCTTCGAACTCTGTATCTGACTCTATTTGCCGCTTCACCATATCCGGTATCTGTGTAGAAGTATTACTAGACTTCTCTATCTTCTTCTTAGCATCCATAGCCTCAGCTATCTTAGGATTAGTAGCCGCAAAGTATGAGTCCTGCACCAAATCCCACCTGTATCTGTGATTATTGTGGGTTGAGTATATCATCTGCTCCTCTGGTACAGCTTGGTACATTCCTGCTCCTGAGGACACCCTGAGGCCCTTCTTCTCCTCTTCAATGGCCTTGAGCATGTCTTCAACTCCAGGGTGCGGTAGCCCCTTCTGTAGGTCTCCCTCGTTGACTATCTCTGTCCACAGCCTCGGATTGCCCGGATGGTCATCACACATAGCTTTCGCAATATCATCGGGCAATTCTGGATCTATAAGTTGATAGTGGTAAGGAGCTACATGGAAGGCTGGAGATACAAATCCTGACAAGAAGTGAATATTACCCTCTACAGAGCCAAGTATATGCTTTTCTATCCTCCCTTCATGAGATGGATGAATACACGAGAATGAGATCTCATCCACTGACTTACCTTGTAGCTTCTCTGATATTACCTCTACGGCCTTGGTGAGGGCCTCTTTAGTTCGTGCCTTTAGCAAAACAGGCCATGAATCAAATATATCAAACATATTACTCATGGTGCCTCACCGCCTTCAGGAGGAGCGGGGGTAGCCTGCTCAGCGCCTTGTTCTCCCTCTGTCTGCTCTTCCTGCTGCTCTGTAGCTTCTTCCTCTTCTTTACCCTGTAGGTACTCATCCACAGCTACCTGCTCTGCTGGGGACAGGTCGTGCAAAGGCTCCGCGTGTAGCCAATCTGAGAACTGCTTCTCATCTCCTCTACGAGAAGTAAGGTCTGAGAATACTTGCATAACCCCATATCCTTCGTCCTTTTTCCTCTTCAAAGATTTCTCTACTATACTTCCCTCATAGTTCTCCAAAAGCACATCTCTAAGCTTCACGTCTACCAAGTATCTAACATCTTCAGCTGCAGTTAGTGCCCTGGACAGTTCCTTAAATGCAATCTTTTCCACTTTCTTAGCTGGAGTCTGCTGCAGTGCATGCCTATTAAGTATGCGAGAAAACATATGACTTGCGTGCCAATATAGCAAGAACTTAGGACTAACTGAAAGAGACTGGAATACGGCATATAGGTAATTGTAGCCTATAGAGTTTCTACCATGAACCGTATCTAGCTCAAACAATGGATCAGGTTTACTCCTATCTCCTACCAAACTGGTGAGAAAGTCATAGAATGGGATATCACACACAAATTCCCTTCCCAACAGCTTTACTGTTTGATCAATAAACTGAATATCCTTTACAGTGGCATCAGCTAGCTCTTCAGGGTCATATAGGCCCTGGTCTACTAACATCAGTATTGCTGCAGTAATCTTGTCTTTAGGATGTTGACCATTGAATAATACATTTGCATACTGCCTGTAATTAAGCATACCAACATCTACCACACGCAACTGCTGCTGTACCCATAGGTCCAGGTTCTCCTTGATATCCGCATCTAGATAGATATACCTAGCTTCTCCGTCCTCAGACTTGTATAGCTCAAACCAAGTATTACGGGGATCTTTAGGATTGTACTGTGGGTTCCTAGCAACTTCCATTCCCATAGGAACGGCCATATGCCGCTTCTTGCCTTCTTCGGTAAAGAACTCTGCATTTAGATGAGGGAGTGGCTGGTCTTGAGCTAGCATAGCTTCCCCAGCATGCTGATCGTGGTCTGCATGGCCTTCAGGGGCGTTGGTATACTTCCAATAGTTTCCTGCCATATCCTTGTACCAATAGACATAAATCCCATAGATACCAGACCTGTACACATATTCGTGGCCCGGATCTATAGACTCAGGAAGGCCTACAGCCTTCTCTACTGGTTCAAACTCATCTTCCATAATCTGTTGTTCCAAAGCCTTACCCATACCCTCTTCAACTAAAGACCTACCACTCGTATAACTCTTGCCATCAATCTCTACAGTATGAGTGTGATCTGGACCTGAAGTATCTGAAGACGTAGTATACTCCTTCCCCTCCTGCACTACAGTATGAGTGTGAGGGTCTCCTGAATCTGGAGAAGTAGGTATACCTTCCTTGATATTAAAGATATGTATATGATTCTCAGGCAAAGATGTCCTCCGATACTCCGTAATACTTTAGGCTACCTACGCAACTCTCACATAGTATACCAAGTTTTATTAGCTTTGTAATCATAGCAAACGGTACTCCATGCTTAACCAGTTGGAGCTTAGAAAATCTATTGCTATTCTTACCCATTAAATTGAGTAGAAATAGCTTCTCATAGTCAGTTAACTTCTTGTCCATGGCCTTGCAAATAGTCTAGCAAAAAGCCTCGGATCTCGGCTCTCTGAATCTTGGGGTCAAAATTAGTCTCTACAGGGTATCCTGGCCAAATCTCTTGAACAACTTCCTTCATAATGACCGGATCCATAATTGGCAATAATGCTAAGAGACTGTCTATTCCCTCGACTGTAACTAAGTCAAAGTCATACAAGGACTTCTTTACTATATCTTTAGTATTAATAAACTGTTGTATCTCAGTGAATAGATATGATTCAGCCAATTCATCATCAAAAAAGTCTCCTAGATCTAGGGAGGCTATATTGCCTTTATGTACTGGCTCTATGTATTCCCCTGTAGCAGGTCCCACTTCTTCTGAAGTAGGATGAGGGTGAGTATACCAGCTACCATGCCTTAATGAACCAGATCCTCCTTGCTTCTCACAACTCTTGTTTCCACCGTATATACACGGTCTGAGTTTGCTAGCTTCCATATGTTACTTTGATACCTTTCTTGCCCTTAAATATCCGCTTTTATAGAGTGCGGGCAACCTCTTTAAGAACTCTTTCCCAGACTTGATAGTATATCCTTCAACTTGGTGTTTCTTTAGGGATCTCAACAGATTGTCACTGTCACTATCTATTTTCTTGCCGTCCCACCAAACCCTACCAACAATACTGTCAGTACTGCCTATTACCTCATACTCTAGTTCTCTTGGCATGTTAACCTCCTAAACACATAGTACCGTAAAGTACAATAAAGTCAACCCTTCTTCTTACCCCGCAGTACTGGGGTTACTGCTTCAGGAGCCTCTGGAAGCGACACAAGCTGAGTATCAGCTAAACCAATCTCTTGTGTCTTCTGAGGTATGCCATAGGCTAGCGGACTCGTCTTACCAACCTTTTTAGGAGGATTAGTAGCTTTAATGCTGTTCTCATGAGCCTTATGCTGATTGGTTTGTCTGTACTTATTAGGACCCTTAGCAAAGCCTTCTCCCATAAATACTCCCAATTCAGATATCTCTTTAGCAGAACCATAATCCCTATGACCAGGGTTTTGAGAAGTATTAGCTATATAGTTCTTGGCCCATGATTCAAACATCTGAGACGGCAACTTTCCAGCTCTTTGCCTATCTATGAACTCCATGGCACCAGTCATAGTGATGGTTTTACTTTCAACCATACTATCTATCATATCGGAATGTTTGTGGTTGGCTATAGTGTTTATGTATTTCTTCTTTAAATACTCTGCTGGGTTGTCAACATCTTCCGGTATCTTACTCCTCTGCTTCCATACCTCTGGAAAGGGTATTGCTTCTCCATGCATATTATTAAGAGTAGGCCTAAACTTCTCAAAATCTAAATGTCCCTCTGTTTCCTGTAAGAACGAAGCATATCTACTTCTCAGGAAGGTCTGACCAATAGCCCAGTCCTCAAGGCCACTTGTCTTAAGAGATCTCTTGTAATCTCCTAGAGACATATTATCCATTCTTTCCTTCATCTTATCAGGTATCTTTAATGGCTTCCTCAATACATGGAAGTGATTATGTATGTCTCCTCTATGTCCCGACAAGCCTGTGCCAAATGACCAACCATTATCAATAGCGTGTACATCCTCGATGCCTTTACTAAACACCAAGTTGTCTAAATGCCTATCGTTGCTATTTTGAACAATATCAAGAACAGCAATCTCTTTCAGCTTATTCTCCATATGTGCTTTTTTATTTAGTGGAGTAGCGTTTAGGATGTCCTGTAGCTCAGTAGTGTTTTCTCCTGACTTAATAGCCTCACTAGTAACGCCAGCAGATTCCTCAACCCAATGTTGCATAGACATTTGCTTACTTTTTACCTCTTTGTGGGTAGTAGGAGGAACTGCCTTAAGGCCTAATGCAGAAGATAGCTGGTATGAAGCAACCTCTCTAGTGTGCTCTGTACCAACAGGAATGGACCCTAATCCGGCGCCAAAAGTTATTCCTTGCATAGCATTACTATCCCTAGTTACTGCTGGTTTGGCCAACCCTCTACCGTTCTCCTCAATAGTAACCCTGTAAGCCTCGTTAATACCTGAATGTTCCGTGTCGTCTTCGTTTAGGCTCTTTATGGTAGTTATTCTTCCAGTAGATAGGTGGCCAAGAATTACACTATCTGGCTTAGGAGACTTACCCCAAGCAGTAGCTGCCTGGACCTTGGCTTGGGTCATGAGCTTCTTATCTTCTTCAGTAATCTTTCCTTTAGTGCTGAGACCTACTGGTACCTTGTAACTCTGCCCCGACTCTGTCATACCAACAGAACCCTCAGGCTTGCCCTCTTCTACTGGAATATAATTGTACTCTATGCCAGGCATACTTGCAGGTCTGCCAGGACCCGCTACATTGCCGGGTGCTGCAACTCCTGGAATACTGCCAGGACTTTTCTGTTCTCCTCCAAGAACCTTACCAACAAAACTACGCAAGCCCTTTGAGAAAGACTCCTTGTCTACTACTACTAGTTTACCGGCTTTCCATGCCATCCCGTCAGGTACGTACACCAGCCTACATCCACAAGTAGGATGAAGAGGCGGTAAAGTTGAATTCCAGCCTACATGAGTGCCGTCTGCGTCCCTCTTATGAGATATACCAGGCCCTGCATTAGAGCCAACATCTAGTAGCTCTTTAAGTGTGAAGACCTTAGGGTTACCATCCTTACCAAGATAATGCTTGGCACAATCCTTACACCTATCAGGATGAGGTACAATACTGACTCTAGAGTCTACTCCATCGCTACCCTCAAACATTCCAACCCTGTTTACTATAGTCTGAGCTATACCTAGCGTCTTGGCTTTATGTAGTTCGGTTTCTGCTACTCTCTTCCATGATCGTCTCCAATCTGTCTGAAGTTTAGAAACCAAAGTAGAAGCTAGCTTATTAGCGGACTTCTTCTGAAGCACAGCTATAGCCGTCTCGTCTCTGACAATGTTACGTATGGATGCTTCAGTAACTGAAACCTCTAATGAATTAGCTAGTTCTGAAAAGGCTCCCCTAACTATGTCATCTCCTAGGCCCTTGATGCCTTCTGCGGCACCAAAGATGGCATGTTCTATAGCAAACTTCTCCAAAGACGTAAACTTAGCAAACTCTGCCTTCTGCATTACATCGTCCAAAGACAAGTCCTTGTACTCAGCCTTCTTCAAGAGAAGACTCAATCGCCCCAGTATATATGAATTCTTGACTAAATTAAGAGACTTGTCTAGTGGCAGCTTACCATACTTCTTAAGAGCTTCAAACTCCTTTGAAGATATTGACTCTTCACCCAATAAAGCATACGACAGCCACGACTTGTGCAAGTCGGCTATCCTTCTTAGTTCTTCTATTTTGGACTTTAGTGACAACTTTGGGCCCCCGTCTTGCCCCTATTACTCACCCTCAGTGTAGGCCATAAACGCCTTTACCACTACATCTGGATCCAAAGGCTCAGACTTTTCAATCGGCTCTTCAGTGCTCTTAGTTAACCCTTCCAAGTAAAGCTCGGTATCCGGTGGATGCAAGGACGTAGGGTTACCCCGTAGCCCGTGAGTACCATCCTTTTCTCTCTGTCTTTGCAGAGGAGACAAGGACTTAGCAACAACCGGGTCGTCGGACATCCTGAATAGTGGATTAGGGTCTATAGGTCTCTTTATCATATTTAATCCTCAGATAGTACACGAGAGAATTCATCTCTCAGACTTTCTAGCATAACAGTAAATGTATGGTCAAACTTCCTGATTAACTCTTTCTCTGCCGAGTTCTCAGCATTGTAAGAAGTTTCTTGCTGGCCCTTAGCTAAATCTACCAGCTTTTCTCCCACATGTTCAAGCTCACTAGGAGATAAGTTCGTCTTAACCTTCATCCAGGCCTATAAGTAGAACTACGGCCAGGAACACTTCCACCACCAAGACCAGCATTCCAGTTGATCTCTTCGGCAAAATGAGCCGCTACTCGCTGCCTAATTAGCTCACGCTCCATAGGACTAATTCTAATGTTAACCCTACTTACTGCAACAGCCATAGCTTCGTCAGCACCACCAAAGGCAGGTACACCCGGGAACATAGCAGTCAATACGGCCCTATCCTCAGGACTGGTTGCTACACCAAACTTAACGTTATGAATAGCTTCAATAACTTTCTGCACACAATAGTCTACAGCAAGATTACCGTTAAGGTATCTCTTAAAGATCTCATTACCCTTAACACGGCCCTCAGGGGCTCTGTATGTTTGTGGTATGGCCCTCATGTTGACAGCTGTCACATTGTTAACATAATCTGTACCACCTTCAATCTGACCCGCATCTGCCTTCTGTAGCAGTTCTGCGTTCTGAGGGACTAGATGCACAGGCTTTCTAGGTAAAGTGTTACTCATTATCATCAACTCCTATAAACAATCCAATGCTCTTGGATATCTTTTTCTTGTCCTTGACAAACAGCTTGCCTCTTTCTGAGAACTTCTTCCCAGTTTCCTTCTCTTTAACCTTCTTATGCTCAGCGGATAGCTTCTCTTTTAGATCCTTCTTACCAGCTTTCTTCTTGCCACCCTTCTTCTTAGACTGAGAATCTAGGTAGGTCTTGTACTCAGCTTCTGTCTTGAAGTATCTGTACTTAGGAGAATTATCTTTCTCATAGCCAGTCTGAATACGATGCGCATATTGACCACCGACCTGCTCACCAACGGCGGCAGGATTCCCTTTGCACAAAGATGGGTGCAGGGTTATTAACATTAGCGTCTCCAATGAGGTACAGATTCAGTGACATTGTAGCGAACTTCACAATGAATACAATCCGTATCAGCCTTTGCCATATGCCCACAGGAACCACAGGGTTCTAGCATCTCTCCCTTGAATACCTCAGCAGGAGGCTGTACGCGCCTAATAGGCACAACAGGAGGACTCATCATATCCCAAGTACGATTAGTACCAACTTGTGGTTGTGGTTGAGCTATTCCAGCCTTATATGTGTCTTCCATACGCTGTCGCCTCACTATAGGTGCTATAGCTGCAGCAGTGATGGCCTTCTCAACCTCTTCTGATTTCTTTACTTTTTCAGGCAATTTAGCTCCTTTTGGAGTTTTACTCTGGAACTCCTCTACAACCTTCTTGGGCACTTCACCGCGATCAGCAGCAGCATGCATATACTTCCTCTGAGATTCTGAAGAGAACTTCTTCTCTAGCTTCTCTTTCTTAATGTCCATGTCCTCAGGATCAATGGCCTTCTCGGCTGCCTTAGTAATGGCAGCAGCCTGCTTCCTAAGGTCCTCTGAATCTTCATCAAAGGCTTTTGAGAAAACTTCATCGTTTACTGGTATAAATGAGACGCTTTTCATGTAGACTCCATCGTGTATTGTAACAGTATTATCCCCTTTAATCAACTTACCTTTTTTCTCTAACTTAGACTTAAACTCATCAAGGGTCATAGTCTTCATCTTACCAAAGAACTTAGGATTATTATAATGCCTAATGTAGGCTGCTTTTGCCTCTTTTCCACTCGAAAAGCCCAGCATACACTTCTGCTCATCTACTTCCTTGAAGCTAGGAGCCTTCATCTGGGTTATAACAAAAACCTTGTCAGCTTCTTTATCGTCCCCAACATATACGTCTACATGATCTCCATCTGTACCTAGAGTTCCCCTAATATAACCATAAGGAAACTCCATAGTAGTAGTGCCTTCAGTCTTGTTATGAGGATCATACCAATGCCTTTTAGAGCCTTTTCTATTCTCTATTGATATAGGCAAACCTTGGAAGTCAGTTTTATAGTGAAGCTTGTACGCTGCTTTATTTAAATCAATATAAAGCACAAAGTATTACTCTTCGCCTCTTGCTGCCGTCATCCAGTCATCAAGGTCTATTTCTAGCACTCTAGGGTCTGACGGAATAAAGGATTTTGAGAATCCATCAGCATAGCTAGGCACATCTTGCTGCTCTTCTGGAGGAGTCTGATCTGCCTCTTCCACAGGCTCCTCTCCACCGCCTTCTGCCTGCTTAGTCTGGGCTTCCAGCTGTTCCTTTTGGTCACTAATTTGCATAGCCTGTAAGTATGTAGGCGACATAACCATGTCGCCATGCTCTACATCAGGAAGGTCTTCCGCCCTACGCACCTCATTGAGGGTGTAATAGGTAGTTACTTGTTCCTTACGAAGTTCATGCTTTTCCTGCTCTGACAGTTCATCAAGACCAATAAAGTCAAAAACAAAATGATCATCAATCTTAGCAATGATATTTTCGTTAATCATCTTAGCAATGAACCTGAGCATTGGGCGCAATCCACGGTCGCGACTAGCCTTAAGCTTATACTCGTTACTGCTCTCAAACAAAGGAGTCTGGCTTACGCCTCCGTGCAAGTCGAAGTTAATCTCTGCTGGGTCGATAAGAAAAACTGCGCATGTGATCTTGATTAGGTATTCCATCCACTTACCAAATTCCATCTCTTGGTTAGTTTTGGACATGTCAACCCATTCAATACCATTTTCAGACTGCATCACGGGAAGTTTGTGGCTGTTTGCCACACCTTCTATATTGGCTTTCCACTCTCTCTTAAAGCCTTCAATCTGGTCAGGAGTAAAGTTGTCACCCTTAAAGTTTAGAATACCCTTAGGATTGGAACCATTAGTAAAGAACCTCCTATTGTACTCTTCAGCATTTAGGTGCCCCGTGACGATAGTGATAAGTTGCTCTAACTCACCAAAACCATATCCTTGAACATAAATATCTGTTCTTGGATTTCTAACCCCAAACGCAAGGTCATCCTTAGTATAGACGTTCTCTATACGGCCATTAATCACTTGCACAAAGTCTGGCTTCTCTGGACTATCTTTATCAAACAGCTTCATGCTTTGGTAAGGAGGCCTGTACTGTTCTCCTAATATCTTTGGGCTTACGTTGGGAGGACGATGAGTATAGTCCGTACCAATAGGCCACACGCTCCTGGGTGCAGCCATCCTAATAGTAGCGCCGTCAACCGCTACAAACTCATAAGGAATACCCCTTCTATCAGGAACAACCTCAAAGCTACATTGGTCATATGTTAGGGAGTCTCTAACTATCTTCTTCAAAAAGGACTCGAAATCGTCTCTCTGTTTACTGTTGTGAGGATTAGGGTCCTTATGCCCACACTGATAGATATAATCTTCCAGTTCCATAATCTTGTCACGCTCGCCCTTGGTAGTGAGCCTACTTGGGTTTTTATGCTTTATTACAAATCCCAAGGACTTTGTGTTTCTAAATGGCACAGCAAAGCTAGCCACCTGATTTACACGAGTGTTAATAATGGCTCCAACAACACTAAGCTGCCTAACAATCCTCTTAAGTACATCGAAAGACAAAGAGTACTGCCTATCCTTATATCCCAAAGCATACTGAATTGCCAAAGGATCCTCGAACAGAGTCTGGTATCCTCTCTTAGGCCCACCGAAATCAATCTTAGACTTCATAATATCCGCCCGTATCATTGACGGAACATGGTGCACTTCTGCGCCCCAATCATTGACTCTTTGCACCCATTCTTCGTGATCGTGGCTCAAAGCTCTTCTCCTTTAAGGTTACTAATAGACTTTTGCATCCTATCTGATAACCATTCAGAAAACCTGTGCCTATTTATTCCAGAGATGACTGCTGTACCCTTAGCTATATCGTGCCTAGAATAACCTAACTCCTCTAGTAAAAACTGCTCCTCTACTGGATTGAGACTATTCTTCTGCAGTTCATAATCCATTCTGTAATTAAGAGACTTTACAATATCTATAGCTGTAGAGCCTAGGGACTTAATAGTCTCCTCTTCTTCTTCCTCTTCGTCTTCCTCATCCTTTATAGGCCGTATAGTATGTCTTTCAGCAGCAAGCTTATTATCTGCTTGTCTATCTTCTTCCAGCTCAGTATCTAATGCATCTTCTTCTGAGTGTCTATGCCTAGGTCCTACATCAGGGTCATCTGCGGGACCGTCTCCACCCATAACTCCTACAGGCGATTGGTCAAAAGACTCCTTATACTCCCTAGCAACTTGCCTACCCGGCTTAGTACTATCTCTACCAACCATAGCGCCGCCGCCGCCAGGACCTGCTTTATTGAAATCAAGGCTCTTAGAAATGTCTAAATACAGATTCATGATCTAGCCTCACGTCCCCTTAATTGTTTCTGAGTTAATAGAGGACTCTTCTTGGGAACAGTAAACTTTACATCCTTATCCAAAAGGAAGTGGCCTCCAGCACTTACAGCACCTTGAGCAGCATATGTTATAGCTGCGCTACCTATAGCGCCTCCACCCTCCTGGGAACCAGCAGCTTCTCCTATCTGCTCTCCTGCCACTCTACCTGACTGGAACGCCGACATTACTCCTTGCCCTCCTGCTGCTCTCCTAGGCTGTGCTGCTGCCTTTGGTGCTGCTGCCTCTTCATACGGCTTCTTACCATGCTCACCGGCAAGTCCTTGTGCTAACTTTAGATCAGTCTTGTGGTTCTTAGAAGGAATAGTGGTAAGGCTTTGATGCTCTGCCATGGCGTCTCTTATACTGCTCAAGTGGTTTAGGTCCTCATCAGACAGTTCTCCACTGTCTATGTGAGAGTTTATGTTATCCATAAGCTCCTTGGCCTTTGATGTATGCCCCGTTACTTCGGCTCTTTCTAAGTCTGTAGTAGGAGGCTTTGGTATATCTTCTTCTGCCTGTGCAGCTTCCTTCTCCTTTGCCTTCCAATCAGCTGCTTTAGGTTTTTGGGTCTTTAGCTCTGCTTTTCTGTCATCGTACTGCTTCTTGGCTCGTTCCTTGGTATCATCGGCCAAATCCTTACTCAACTGATTTAATGAGTTGGCATGGGCTTTTCTATCCTCATAAGCCTTCTTAGCTTCCGGAGGTACCTTACCTTCAGCAAAGTCTGCAGCCTTGGGAGGCTTTTCTTCAAACTTAATCTTCTTAGTTGATTCCTTCAAACCTTCTGTAGTTTCAGTGAATTCTGCTTTAGCTGACTCCAAATCCTTCTTATGTGCAGCTGAGGCTTCCTCGTATGTAGCGTGCACGTCTACTCCATAACCTTCACCATCAATAGTAAGTTTCTCTTCCTTGTCATCCAACTTAGCGCCAGCAATCTGTCTTCCCATTTCCTTTTGCCCAGTCTCAGCACTAATAGACTCTTTTGTCTTCTCGGCCATACTAGTTATATCTTGTGCTGCCTTCCCATGCTTTTGAGCAGCATCAGATAGGTGTTGACTTGGGTTCTCTGCGTGTGCCTGTGCAAGGCTGTCGGATAGTACTTGATGCTCTTGTGCTGTGAATCCTTCAGTCTTTTCTTTGATATGAGTATTATGCATATCAGCTAGCTTAGGATCATGACTTACTTGAGCTAGAATCCTATAATGGTCTTCTGGAGAGTGGTCTTTAAAGTCTTCCTTCTTACCAGACAATATAGATTGTTTTGACTCTACTCCTGGCGCTGCTGCTAGTTCTTTTGTAGGATCTTTTGTTATTTGCCTTTCCTCTAGGGAAGGAGCCTTCTCTGGGCCTTTCTCTTGCCCAGCCTTTGAAGGCTGTCCTGCTGGGTCAGCAGTTCTCCAGCCACCACCACTTGTTGGCTCCCAGGATCTACTATCATTCGGCTTTGGACCACGCCCAGCATAATCATAATCTGCGCTGGTGCGTCCAGGAGCTAAGGCATGAACTTTGCTAGCTAGAGGAACATCAAACTTAATTGCCTTACTCAAGTCTATGTAAAGGGACACATTACTCATTCACTGCTTCATCCAGCCCCTGCCTCGTCAAACTGCCTCCCACCACCTGGCTGTGGGTTCAATCCTGATGCTTCTCCACCTGTAGAAGGTATATGTGGGGCAGAAACGTTTCTGCCCTTGCTCTTAGCTTCTTTACTTTGTTGATATTGTGCTTTGCTTCTATTCATCCTTCTTTGCGCAGGTGGCTGTTCTTCTTCTCTCTTATTCCACAGAAACGCATCGAGAGTTACTTCAGTAGAGATAACTGGGGGCTCCACTACATGCAGCCTTTTATCATACTTTTCGGCCTGAATACCAAAGAACTCTAACGGCACATTCGTAGCTGTAATTCTATATGCTACACCAGGCTCTAATACTACTTCATCTCCAGCATTTAACTTAATCTCTTCTACAACAGGCTTACCTTCTTTATCTTCTTTATTCAGAATAGCGTAACCTACTCCAGAGATTACCCGTATTACCTTCTCTTTAGCAGGATGTCTTACTAAAGCTGTTGCATTACCGTCTAGAATAACTTCCCAAAAGGTCTCAAAGCTCTTTCCCTTAAAACCTGGAATAATGTAACCAATGTCTGTTTCTTCTTGCGTACCCTGTACAACAATGTTGTTTGCAGATCGCTTCTGAACTATTGAAGAATGTTTCTTTATCTGTCTAGGATTTACTTTCTTTTTACGCCTTCTCTGCATTTTCCACGTCCCTTTTCTGGTTGAACTCTACTCTAAAAGCTTTCAACCATTTCTTATATCGTTTGGCAGCACACCGACATTGAATGTCTGTGGGTACCTCGTTTTTGAAATCTGTAGTCAGGTAGAGCCTTCCAGCCTTGCCTCGACCGTAACACTTATTACAGCTTCTATCTGCCCAATATGCAGGATCAGTACTTTCCTGTATTGCTGCAGCCGCTGCTATAAAGTCCTCATAATCTTTTTCATACTTCTGCCTAACTACCGTAGCAAGATCAGTTGGTAGCTTGGACAACATCGTCTCATACAAATCGTCTATAATTAAGTTAGGATGTAATTGCTGCATATATTCCCCTTACCCTTTGAACCTGATTTCAGGAGCCGAATTTTGCCTCGCAGTTCGTCTACCAAAAGGCCGATTAACTAGCTTTATATCTAAACTCTTTACTCTCTTGTTAGGAAACCTTAGTTCTAACACGAAAGTATTACCTACCTGTACCGTAGCTTTAAGGCCATGAACTCTATTGCCGTCTAAGAACACAAATCCAGCCTTAGTGAAATTCCTTGATTCCCTTACCGATTTTGTCAATCCAGACAAATCTAGCACTCTCCATATCTCTGCCTGCAAGGCTATAGCGCTTGGCCATTGGACAACAGTTGGCATGCGCTTATGATACCAGATTTATTGGATAATATCAATTAATCTTTGGCTCCGGTGGAAGGACACGATCCTTCTTCGTTGAATTCAAAGGCCAACAATGCCGCCTGGCTCACCGGAATATATGGTAATTTACTATATGTTCTTACTTAACTCGTGTCAAGTAGCTTTTCCTTGTTTACCCAACACATACATGGTAGACTCGATAAAACACCAAAAGAAGGGACAATATATGCTCAAAAAGCTAGTATTAATTCTAAGCCTTATCATAGCCTTAATGGGCTGTGGGGATGGTAAGCACGAGATGGACGTAGGAGTCTTACCTGATGGCAGCCTTCCAGGCATTGAATTGCCAGAGATCTACAAAGAAGCCTTTCAAATAACCTATGAAGAGTGGAGAATAGGGGGACTTGCAGACGGTCCTGAGTGTCCTTCTAGGGGAACCAATGCCAGGCTCATAATTGCCGGTTGGGATGATTTTGAGCAATATTGTGGCGGACCAGCAGGCTCTAAAAGAACAGCAGGACTGGTGCCAGATGGCGTACAAACCTTTCTAGGTTGCACCAATTACCGAAGTCAAATAAAAAGACAAATAATAACCTTGGATGCCGGAAGAACTGACAGCCAAAAGCTTAAGACCTTCATGCACGAAGCAATTCACACCCTAGGATTCTGCTCATTTTACAATGACACAGACGGAGACCATGGCGAGCTGTATTGGTGGAAACTTATCCTACCCAAAGCTACTAGTCGGGTACTGTGTGATGAAGACTCTGAGTGGGCTAAGGGGTTTAGAGCGGAACCTTACTGCTTATTGTAGAATGATTGGGGCCCTGTCGGGGTCTCGAACCCCGCCCTCATATTTACAGGATATGGGTGCCACCAACAACACTTACAGGGCAAAATAATGAAATGGACTAACGATCGAATAGAAGAAGCAAAATGCTTGCTAAAAGAAGGTAATACCTTTAAAGAAATAGCTGAAGGTATGAAGCTATATGTTACTCCTAGAGCTGTCAATCTAAAAATGAATAAACTAGGGTTATACGCCTCAGACTACAAGGAAAGAAGGGTGGAGGATGTGATCTGCTTTGAGTGCCAAATAGTCTTCTCTGCCAAAAAGCATGAAAAGAGAAAGTTCTGTTCCCAACACTGTAGTGGTCGGTGCAATAGTAGGGGTGTGGATAGGCACAAAAAGAGTAGAGGAGATAAAATAAAAAGAATAGCTCCTAAATCTTGTCTTTATTGTAAAGTGGCCTTCTCTAACTTTACTGGGAAGAAGTATTGCTCTCGCAATTGTCAAAACGAATACCAGCTAGAAAAGAGAATAGCATCTGGAAGCTATTCAGCAATAGTAGCAAAAAAGTACCTAATAAAGCACAAAGGCAATAAATGCAGCATCTGTCAACTAGAGCCTTGGCAAAACGAAACAATGCCCATAGAATTGGCCTATATTAATGTAAAATCTGATGACCTCTCCCTAACTAACTTAAGGCTGCTCTGCAACAGTTGTAATAAGAAAATACCTACTTATAAGCGCAAGAGGCGATATTATCGGCGCTCTAAGATTGAGGTATGGCTAGAAGAGGAGCTTACGCATGCTTACCCAAATCTAGGCATTCATTTCAACAAAAAAGACGCTATTAGATCTGAGCTTGATATTTATATTCCTTCTCTAAACAAAGCCGTAGAGGTTAGCGGCATTCATCACTATAAACCCATATTTGGCCAAGAAAAACTCATACAAATCCAAGATAATGATAAAAAGAAAGCTATAGCATGTAAAGAGCTTAATATTGAGTTATTGGTACTTGACATAAGTAAAATAACTAATTTCAGACCCGAAAAAGGAAAGCAGCCTCTAAACTATATTCACAGATTCATTACCGAGTCTAACTGGTGCGGGTAGGGAGGATCGAACTCCCGCTTCAAACTTGGAAGGCTCACGTGCCGCCACAACACTTTACCCGCTTAAAAACAACTTAGTAGCCACTCGAACGATAGAATCAACACTATCATATGCAGCAGCTGATCAAAGCCTATCACAACAAAGAAGTTGTGTACATCACCCTTAGCCCAAAGTTTCTTAGTCATTCTACTGGTAAAGTAGTCTGTAACCGTGTGTGCTGCAAAGTTCAGCAGCATAAACAACACAGCTTGGGTCCAAGAGAAAATAGGCAGAAAGCCCAGTCCCAGGAACACTAAGGAGTACACTGACGTGTGGGTGAGTAATATCTTGTTAGAGCTACTCTTTCCTTTAGCCATCTTGTCAGTTTGAAAGACAAAGTCTCCTATAGTGTGCAAAAGCAGTAACAAGCATACAATAAAGGTACTCATGGGTTCCCTCCACTATCGGATTTCTCAGGGGTCAGGAGGGCGGCGTCGACGCACGGAGGATAAGCCACGCGCCCATAATAGGCCTCTTCGTATGCCGCAAAGGCGTCCAGTCCCTCATCCCTCCCAGCTTTCCATTGGGCTTTGCCGTAGGCGATGAGGGCATCGGTAACGCGGTCCACGTTGCGAGCCGCCGGCCCAGGGTCATTGATGGACTGCTCGTACTCCAAGTGGTCGCACACCACACACGCCAACCGCTCCGCTTCTGCTCTATCCATTAGTTTCCTCCACTCTTTTCATCTGCGTATCTTAGAAGTAGACCCACACAAATGGGTACCACTATTACCACTAGTATTACTTTCAAAATATACATACCTTAGTACCCCTGACAGGAATTGAACCTGCTTACGTCTTGGGTGAAGGCCAAGCGAGCCGCCATTGCTCATCAAGGGTGGAAGCTGGCATCATACCATATTATCTAGCTTAGCAAAATACCAATTCTTAGCTTTCTTAGCTAAAGGAGAGCCTAAGTCCTTCTTAGTGAAGCCAGAAGCCTCTAATACATCAGCTTCCTCCTTCATAACATCGTTGAACACCCATCTGATGAAGTCTCCAGTTGACCTCTGTGTCAGTTCAAGACCTTGTTCATTCAGATACTCTATGCCCTGCTTAAACCTATTCTCGGTAGCTACTGACTCAAGGAAGTCTCCAATAGCCTGAATCTTATCCAGATCCACTTCAGCAAGCTTCTTCACCTTAGTTACGCTATGCTTCTCTCCCTTAACCTTGAACCAGTAGTCGGAGCTTTCATATCCAGGGGTCACACACTTCCATACAACACCCTCTCCTACGCCGCTGAAGCCTAGCTCAGCTGCTACAGGGCATTGTGCCTCTACAGCCTCGGTTGCCCTCACTAACTCGTTCTGGGAGGCTGTGGCGAGGTTGAAGTCGATGTCTAGCTCAAAGTACTGGAAGTTGTGTAGGTGGTGGATGCCTCTATCCGCATCTCCTACAGTTAGGTAGGACCATTGAGACTCTTCTCCCTTAATAATCTTGAGAGCGAAGATATAGAACATCTTCTTAAGGCTACTTACTGCTACGCCCTTCTGTACTCCCATGCCTGCCCATTCACCATACATTACTACTGCATCTGCTCCAGCATCTAGGAACGGCTGTAGGGTCTCAACAAAGAAGTCCTTATTCTCTTGAACGAAGTCTACAAAGCCAAAATGGCTGTTGCCTCCATCCCACGGAAGCTCATTATTTCTAGACTGACAATGCAAACGATCGCTGCCTTTAGGCTCCACTTTCTCCAGTACAACAGCAGCATTGGTACCGTGCATCTTTACAGTGCCATGGAACCTTAATACCGGATAGGTAGGATTGTGGTCGTATATAGCCTTACCGTCCTCATCCTGCCCTTTATAGGTAGCACGGTCCTTTACGAACTTCACTACGTTTCTGAACTGACTGATAGAGGGGAATTTATACATTATCTTGCCTCCTTGGTGACCCTAGTGAGATTCGAACTCACGTTGTGTGGCTGAGAACCACGTATCCTAGACCTGGCTAGATGATAGGGCCTTGGAGGAAGGCAGCGTACTCGAAACGCACTCCTTACAGAGCGAAGAGATTAGCAATCTCCCGCAGGACCCTGCCTAGCTTTACCTTCCAATATTATACTTCTTCTTCATCTTTGCTAGCTTCTTTAGCATCATCCTTCGCTTGAGTGGACTTACCTTGTGAATAAACAAGATTCCGTCTAAATGGTCATTTTCATGCTGAATGGCTATTGCTTCCATACCATCTGCTGAGACTGTGAACTCTTCTCCAAATTCATCTTGTGCCTTAACTGTTATATCTTCTGCTCTCTCAACAAACTCCACTACACCAGGAAACGAGAGACAGCCTTCTTTATTAGAGATCTTACCATCAGTATCTGTAATCTCAGGGTTAGCGAAGACTTTGAACTCTCCATCCTCCATCCTAACCACAAAGACTCGCTGGTGCACACCTATCTGTACTGCTGAAAGGCCTTCAGCACGATATCCCTTACAAGTCGCTTTCATGTCTTCTATAAGGGTAGTGAACTCTTTTGACTCAAAATCCTCAATAGGAACTGACTTCTTCTCCAAAACCTTGCTTGGGTAAAACTGAACTTGTCTGATAGTCATTCCGGGTCCTTAGAATTTGCTACCGATGCGTCCCCTGTGTACCTCTTTGTAGCCCCCGACCAAGCCCTAGGTAGAGTACCCATTCGTCTTAGAGACTCATCAATGTTACGAACGGCAACTTCAATAAACTCAAAAAGCGTTGGATAAACCTCTGGAGCACAACCTTCAGCTACATCCAGTGCTTTGTGTAATCGAGCCAACTCCTCGTCTACATCGAACCCATCCATGTCTCGATAAGCATCTGTATTGGCATTAGATCGAGTAGATTCTAAGTTTAATTCTTTCTCTAGCGCTGTATCATAGATACACATGTTATTATAGTTGCACTCGTTGTTAGCGACTTCATTTTCATCTGTATTCTTCATTTCGTCCTCCTATTATTCATATCCCCACATCTTGGGCAATATCCACTACCTTCTGGCCAATACCACTGCCCACATATATTAGGACACTCAGCTGATTCTCCGAAAGGATAATAGGGCTTAAATCCTCTACGCAAATTCCAGATAGACATAGCTTCTTCCCACGTAGCAGCTTGAACGATGTCTATCAGCTTGGCTTTAGAGCTTAAAATGCCAAGCTTCTTATCTTTAACAGCATTAACTGCCGTAGTCATCAGATGGCTACAGTCACCAACATCCTCCCAGACTTCATACGTCTCTAGCTTAGGTGCTTCCATTTCGTCCTCCTACAAACATAATACCTATTCTGGAGCAGTAGTCAAGTGTTAAGTGGAGGAGAGAACAGGATTCGAACCTGCGGTACCCTTACAGGTACACACGATTTCCAGTCGCGCACCTTCGACCACTCAGTCACCTCTCCTTAGTCTTTCTCTTTCAACTGCTCTCTTGCCACCCTAGCCCTCTTAGCTTTCCTTATTGCCTTTAACCACCCATAAAGCTCACACAATCGTACAACCCTCAATATAGACTCTTCCTTTAACCACACATTGTCGTAGTAATCATACTTATGTGCGTGAGGTCTAACCATGTATTTCAAGCCAATCCAGACCCTCTTCCAAAAGCTTCTCTTTGGGTTAAGAATAGGAGTCACTGTAACCAAAGGATCATGTGCAACCCCATTGTCGTCCTCACCCATGTCAGTCTCTAACTCAAATAGAAGTACATGATCCTTCTGATGGCAACTACACTCCGCATATACCTTTTTGATGATTTTAGTCATATCTCACCTCAGTTCATATAAGGGCTCCATTCCTCAGGGTAATTATTGATACAAGCCCTAAATGCTATAGCTGACCTATACTTAGGCTTGTAGGGAGTCCTCAGAAGGGTCATTCCTGCCTCCTGTGGGGTCCTGTCGGCCTTCTCTCGGTTACAAGGCTTGCAACTAGTCACAATGTTCAGGAAGCTCTTCTTGCCCCCCTGAGACTTGGGAATGACGTGGTCTAGATCCAGGTCATCTCTTGAGAACTGGTTTCCACAGTATTGGCACTTAAACTCGTCTCTAACGAATACATTACTCCTAGAGTAGTTAATCTTGTTCTTACTACCCTTGGTGTACTCCTTCAGACGTATTACAGAAGGATACTCCATAGACAAGTGTTGAGACTTTACTACAGATCCTGGATAGCCGTGTACGATGTCACACTTGTCCACCCACCACAGACTAATGGCTTCTGTCCAAGGCACAATCTCAATGGCTGTGTAATCTGCATTTAGCTTTAGAGTCTGCACTGTCATTCTCCACGTTTAGGCTTCTATCCACCATCTTCCGGTGGAATCAATCTTTGCACCATCTGGCCTATATTTTCCGTAAGGGAATCTAGCCCTCTTATCAGGAATACGAGCGTTCTTGTTTACATTTTTGCCCTTCTCAGATCCTCCCTCATGTTTGGCCTTCTTACGTACCATCCTACCTACGGTTCTGCCACCTTGCCACCCTTTCGGGGTTTGTTCTTTAATTTTAGCCATCTACCTATCCCTCCTGATTGGTTGCCATACCCAGTAGCCTACGTGTTCCCAGATCTCTGGTACAAGTTTAATAGCATCACCCAAAAATACATTGTTAGAAACTATATTAAACATTCCTCCCTCTTTATGGTCCCAATCCGACTGAGTATAGCCATAGTTCTTGCATGTCTTAGCAAATCTACAAACAATTACCCTTGCTTCAATCTTCTCCATTCTCTCCTCCTATTGGTACGCCTACCTGGATTCGAACCAGGAATCTTACCCTTATCTGGGGTTAATACTGCGTATAAAACAGCTGCTTTACCGTTAAGCTATAGGCGCATATTTCTATTCTTCAATGGTACCAGACAGTAGAGGGGTAATGACGTAAATTAAGTTCGCCATGGAAACCTCAAGGTCTCTCACTTCCTTTGAATCCAATCTACTCTCTTGCTTAGGCGAATGGGCCCTATACCAAACTGAGTAGTCTCTCATTAGCTTGGCTGCATTAATATTGCCGTCTTTGGCCAATTCACCGATACGCAGGCCGTTATCGTTGATGAACGTTATGATTGCCTCTTTATCCATGTTCTTTGTCTCCTCATACCTATTATGCATACTTTGTTGGTGCCTGCAAGAGGAATTGAACCTCTCTAGCCATTCTTATGAAAAATAGTTCCTCCCAGAGGTGCAGGCATTGGTTGCGGGAGAAGGAGTTGCACCAACGTCTCGGGGTCATGAACCCCGTATTCTGCTATTAAACTATCCCGCGATAACAACTGATGTACTGGTCCCACCCCAGTATAGGCCTTGTGCCGATTCGAACGGCTTCACCAAGTCAAGGCAAGTATATCTACTTAGTAGTCTCCGTTGGTATTCAGTTCGTATACAACCTATTCCCACTACTCACTACTCCGCCATCATGGTACCGGGTGAAGGAATCAAACCTACCTGATTCGCCGTGTAAAGACGATGCCCTCTCAGAGGACTAACCCGGCTAAATTGGCACTGCTACCTGGATTTGCACCAGGGCTTAAAGCTTAGGAGGCTTCCGTGATTCTACTTCACTATAGCAGTATGGCGTATCCGGTAGGGATCGAACCCACTGGGGCTAATTTAGAAGATTAGCTGTCGTCCATCGACATCGGATACAATCAACTTTTATCCCTTTTTCTCTTCCAAGTGCGTAATCTATGACAATTTGAGCAAACTAAATCGCATTTAGAAATCTCAGCATCTAACCTACATTTAGCCCAACCATCCCGAACAGCATTTGAAATGTCCCTAGTTTTATCGTATAGATGATCAAAATCCATTTGACAAGGATGATACTTCTTTTTACAATCACTACAAGGCTTGGATTTAAGCTTACTTACATATTCAATATTTTCCTGATCTCTTAGTTTTGACTTATCTTTATAGTATTGCTTATTATTAGCATAGTGGTTCTGTGTATAAGAATTTTGGCACAACCTACAGTGTGCCTGCCGAATTCCTTTAGCTTTATATCTAAAATGAAACTCACTAACAGCAAGAGATCTCTTACACTTATTACATGTCTTGGTTTCCATACTACGAAGTATACTAAACATTCGTAGGATAATCAAATAGTGCGCACGGAAGGAGTCGAACCCACAATAAACCAGCTTCGTAGACTGGCGCTCGTCCAATCGAGCATCATGCGCATAGACTCCTGGGACCTTGCATTTGTTTTAGACCTGCACGATCGACAACATGCCCAGGAGTTGGAGCCTTAGGGGAGATTTGAACTCCTCGTCTCTACTATACCACAGTAGTGTCCTACCACTAGACGACTAAGGCAAATTATTCTTCATCAAAATCTACTAGAGAGGCCCAGTCATATACACCACCAGCACCAAATACTTCATCTGCAAACCCCATTTCCACAGACTGCTCAGCAGTGAAGTATACCTCTTCCTTCTTATTCATCTCGGCCACAATCCACTCTCTAATAACCTTCCTGGAGCTTCTCTTCATCTTGCCCTGGGCCTTGAGCGCGTCTACATATATATCGTACATCTCTTCCAAGGTTCTCTCAGCTTCTGTAGCCTCTGTAAGGAACTGCTTTAAGGTTCCTCCCATCTCCATATCCCCTTGGTGAAACATGTAAACAGAGTGAGGCATCATGACTCTCTTATCTCCTGCAAGGAATATCAAGGAACTCATAGACCTTGCATGAGTGTAGTTGAGTATAGTGATAGGGTTAGGGCAAGCCTTTATAGCGTCATATATGGCCATTCCTTCGTTCCAGCATCCTCCGCAGGATTTAAGGTGAATTAATATAGGCTTGTTGCTACGTCTCTGAAGTATGTTGAGATTCTTGATGAATTTGCTTGCCATCAAGTATTCTACACCAGGCTCTTCCCCATCACTTTCGTAATGAGCGTAGGCCTCTTCTCCAGTGAGGTATATGTGATTTGCCCTGAGATCTAGGCCGTAATCGTGTATCTGAGTGATTGTATCCTCAGCCTTGTACCTGATTACTTGATCCAGTATATGTGTAAATTCTTCTTCCTTCATATCAGCAGTATACCAGTCCCTTCTATTGAATGATAGAGTATTACTTGTTAAATGGTAGAGATAAGTGGAGGTAAAAGGAAATAAAACTGTATTTCTTTACCATAGTATTATATAATTATAAACTATGATCCCATTGTATGAACAAAAAGACTATAAGCAAGCTATGTACTACAATAAGCTGCCCCTACAGTGTAAAGGATGTCAGAATACCTTCTATTTAGTAAAGCACGAAATACAAAAAGCATTAAATCCCAATAATCACGCTGTCAGGGACTTCTGCAGTTTACACTGTTATGGTAAGTATAAAAGTAAAGTCAAACGAATACAATGTAAATGTAAAGAATGTAATAAAGAATTTTCCAGAACCTTAAGCCAATATAAGAAAGCCAAAAACCATTTCTGTTCTCATAGATGTAAAGGAGTATACCATAATAAACACAAAACACACGGAACAAGACGCTCTAAACTTGAATTGTGGCTAGAGGAACAACTTACCCAAGTATACCCTAACATAAAGATACACTACAACAAAGTTGATATGATAGGTGCTGAACTTGATATCTATATTCCTTCTCTAAAGAAAGCCATAGAAATTAATGGCATTTTCCACTACAAGCCTATTTTTGGTGAAAAGAAATGGAAACAAACTCAAGCAAATGATAAAAAGAAAGTACTAGCTTGTGAAAAACTAGACATAGAACTAATGGTGATAGATGTTACTAAACTGTCTTATTTTAAACCTAAAAAGGCTAAAGAATATCTTGATTTAATCTGCAGTTTTATTGAGTTGGTGGACCAGTGAGAGAGTCAAACTCTCGTCTCTTAATTGCAAGTCAAGTGTTTTCCCGATTAAACTAACAGCCCCTATGGTGCTACTGGAAAGGATCGAACTTTCATGTCTCTAGGACAACGGGGTTTGAATCCGCCGTGTATACCATTCCACCACAGTAGCTAATGAAGGCCTAGACTGTCACCTTCGCGTTTGCTTGTATCATTCCGCAATGATTGTTGTTCCTCGGCTCTACCAGGAGTCACTCACAATACTAGAATAGCAACTTTCCCAGGTGCGCTTTCCTGGGCAACATTGGTAGCGACGACACGATTCGAACGTGCACTGTACAGTTTCTAAAACTGTTGCCTCCTGCCGTTGGGCTACATCGCCTTAAATTGGGCACTCTGACGGAACTCGAATCCGCTAATGTTCTGCCTCACATGCAGACCGCTCGACCACTTTGCGTTCAGAGCACATAAATCTTATTCGTTCTTAGCCGCCTCAAAAGTGTTTAACATCCAGTTACCATCATCCAACTTCCAAAGCTCCACCCTGGACTTCAACTGCATTACGTCTCCATCTGTGTAACCATCCTTCATAAGCTGCATACCCGTACTCATTCCACAGAAATGGTACTCTCGCCTTTGCTTAGGGGTAAAGTGCACAGGAACTGGTCCTAGGCTCAGTTTAAGCCCATAAGTCCACATACCCTTATATACTGCCCCATCCTTGACATGAGCTACTTCTTTGAAGTCTACCACCTCAAATAGCATGCCACAATCCATCTCCTCTACTTTCTCATCAAGAAACCCCTCTAAAGCGTAAACAGGCGGGGAGTCGGCTTTCTGTATATAGTGATTAGAAGCAGCTCCTACCATAAAGGCGGTACATAGTACTAGGATGGTACGCACACTTGGTGCGCCTGGATGGATTCGAACCACCAACCCTACTAAATTCAGAACCGTTTTACAGACGGCGCAACAGACCACTGTCAGCAGACGCTTAATCTTTTGTAATACCCTTTGGAAATAACCATTGCTGGTAAATATCTTCATCCTTTGTCTCCTCTTCCTCATTTAAATCACTGAAATCGTGCTCTAAAGTCTCATTTGGATGCGTGTCCCTAGACTTATCATATGCTTGCCTAGTATCATTGTCGTAATGCCTACAAAACGGATTAATACATTCCACGTGTATGGGGCCTATATAGATGAACTCGCTGTCTATATGGCACGCGGGACACTCAGGCATACTAGCAGTATACCTATTTTGAGAAGAATGTCAATTGTGGCCCTCACGACCAGAATCAAACTGGCCTCAACCGTTAGACAGACGGTCTGCCTCATCAGATGCATACGTGAGGATAAAGATTGTCTCTAGGGGCCCCAGCCAATAAGTCCATCCTCTAGGCTGGATACAGACTTGTGGCCAGGTAACCCCTCTCCTAGCGCCGCCGAGACTTGCGGCTCTTTAAATTGTGGGGTACCAGGTCGGAATTGCACCGCCATTTCCCACCTCACGGCAGGCGGCTTACTATTAGCCGATAGTTCCCATAGTACACCCAGAAAGAGTTGCACTTTCATTTTTCGCTAATCAGACGAAGGTCCTGCTATTGGACGATGGGTGCTAAATAGTCCGAGAGACAGGATTCGAACCTGCGTATGCTTGGCTCCAGACCAAGTGACTCAAACCAGACTAGCCTACTCTCGGTTGGTCCCAAGTCTCTGAATCGAACAGAGTCTTTCTGTGTTTCAAGCAGATGTGATCACCAGATTCACTAACTTGGGAAATTGGCACGCCGTCGAAGAATCAAACTTCGCTAAAAAGGTTTGGAATCTTATCTGTTCTCAGAACCCGGCGTATAAAGTAGTGGTGCCGAAAGGAATTGAACCTTCTCACTCTGTCTTAAAAGGACAGTTCCCAGCCATCGGGAGCCGACACCTTGTGCGGGTCTTTCCCCGCCTGTCACATAGTACGGATCCTATATACTTGGCTCCAGGAGCAGGACTCGAACCTGCACGCCCATAAAACGGACAACGCATTAACAGTGCGCCAAATCTACCTATTTCTTCACCCTGGAATATGGGCCTCCGGTAGCTATACTGATACTATAGCCTGAACCTCTTATCCGCGCCAGGAGGCACCCACGGGAGGTTAAAGGGAAATTATTATTCTATTGTCAACGAACTTAGTACTACTTGGCAGGAATAGAAAGAATCAAACTCTCTTCTTTGGTGTCAGAAACCAACGTCTTAATCAGTGGACCATATCCCTATATCTTGGTGGATGTGGAGAGACTCAAACTCTCTGTCGTTTAGGTAAGAACTAAATGCTTCATCCGTTTAGCTTCACATCCAATCTAATTCGTATTACCACTCGTGTCAAGGGCAAAAAGAAAGCCTCCTAGGTTTCCCTGGGAGGCTCTATAAGTCATTACTAAGTTAAGTGCTTACAGAGAGCCTCCCAGCTGGGTATTGGGGCTATAGGCCTGGATACTAATATCCATAGGCTTGAGCCACGAAATAAAGAGTCTATGTAATTTATACTGTTTCATAACTTACTTATCGCTCAGCGAGAACGATCCACATTAGCATGGTAGCCATATCTCCGGTTCTGACTACCAAAGTCCAATAGTTGTCAAAACGCATGGACCAAATTAAATGAGTAGGGCCTCTACGGGGAGGAAGGATATCAACGAAAGGAGGTAGTCGCCGCAGGGCCCTTACTCGGAGGGGAAGGAACAAAAGTTCAATACCCAAATACTATAACACAGGGTTATGTAATGTCAAGCTTTTTCTTCATTTTTACTATACCTGGGGGTCGTTCCACCAGCGAATCCCCTCAGCACCATTTTCTACTGCATCCAGCATCGCTCGATCCAAAAGCTCGTGAACAGGGGTCGTCCCGTCTTCCTGCTCATACAGGAGTTCACGCAAAACTTCAGAGGCAAACACGGCAGGGTCTGTCACCGTTGGACGCAACTCCTTCCCTGTGCCTTCATCGAAATCACTAAACTCAGGCACAGGAGACTGCTCCGCGCAGACGGCAAGCGTCTTCACACCAATACGTATCATGAGTTCGCCACCTACAATTGACACATCAAGTCCCCTAGTATCGGTCATGGGGTGGGGTCTCCTGGATTATCCGCCTCATACTGCTTCATAAGGGGTTTGAAGGCTTCCCTGGATGCCTCTATACGGTCAGCCAGCTTCAGATAGCCTTGTACGGTCTGCGGATCTACCTTGACCCTACCAGCCTCTATCTCGACCATCAACTCCTTAGCGACGGTCCTCAGGCGCTCTGGGCTACCAGCGTAGTTCTGTAGAGCCATGGTGGCTGCTGCCAACTCACAGACATAAGCATCAAACAGGTTCTCCAGGAGGCCTACATCGGGTTCATCCGGCATAGTGACCCCTTGCTGTGCAAAAGCGTTATGTAGGCTTAGGACAAAGCTCATAGCTTCCTCAGCCTTGTTTAGGGCTTCACCTTCGTCTTCCGCCTCTACATCATATCCCTCAAGTAGGTCATTAATGATGCCTAAGTTCTCTTCATAGCCAAATGCCATATTCCCTCCGTTATTGTGCCTGTTTATGTTGTTTAATAGGTCTTTGAGTCTCATCCTTACCACACAAGCTCTCTGTCTTTTCAAGAGCCCTAGTCAGTACACCAAGAGCCTTTTCAGGGGCAACAGAATAATAATTGCTCATTGCCGCCTCAAACTGCTCTATTGCTTCATCAAGCTTAGCCTTAGTAATTACGCTCTCCAAGGCCTTACCTAGCTCTTCTGCCTTTTCGTTGTCCACTCTCATCTGCTTGCGCAGCTCCACACCAGCAATCTGCCACATCTCAATTCTCTCAAGACAGTGATTACAAAAATTAATATCCTCTACTGCCTTTTCTACTGTATCCGCTGCATTCCTAAGAGCAACACCCAAAGGAGATAATATCTTATCTAATGTACCTGCTGAGTTTTCAAGCGCCTCTATATCCCTATATGGCCACAAACACCGCACGCAATAAGAATCCTTCAGCCAACCAGCCACCTCCTTGGCCCATACATGATCTTTCAAAAAATCACCACAAGACTCATTATCATACACAGACTTCTCTAAAGGAGCGTCTTCCCAAAGTACCTTTTCATCTATACTTGGCGGACCAGCAAGATCACTTAAAAATGTAGGACAATTATCACAATATGTAGGCTCTCCTGTCTCGTCTTGAATCCAATAATGGTCAGACAACGAATCTCCACAATAAGCCTTCTCTAAGGGAGCATCAATAGATTCCTCAGGAGAATACCACTTCGTACGGCTATTACAGGCTTTATCAAATGATTCCAAACAAGATACAAGGTACTCTGCTAAAAGGAAGTCTGGCGTATTACTACCATTCTCTACTGAATGGTAGTTAATTCTACTCGCCAAAGACTTAACAAGCTCATCCCTTTTCAATGGATCCACTATGCCCCCAAGTACTGCTCTAGTGCGGCTTCAATTACCGCTGAAACGCTTTTGTGCGAAGTTCTGGCTTTAGCACCGACACGAGCCCTTTCAAGCAGTGCAGGAGAGATAGTAATCGATGTGCGAACCTTAGTGTTACCACTATTAGCACTTGTATCATTTTCTGTGTCCATGTGTCCCTCTTATGTAGTTATACCAACCCTATTGCCTAGTGTCAAGAATTTCCGTCATATACTTTACCATTATAGGCAAACTTCCCATTCTCAATGAGAATCAGGTACGGAGTAGCGAATTTGTTGTTTGCTCCAAATAGCTCCAGCATGGTGAACCCTCTTTGCCAATTTGGGTCCATAGAGTAGTCATGGTCAATAGTCATGCATGGATTTGCGATTGCCACGGCTGTCTTGCCGCCAGCAGTCTTGCAATACATCTGAGCCCTGTGGTGATGGCCAAATACCTCATTTTCATGAGCACCCTTATCTAGCTTGTTAGCTGCTAGATGCTTTCCACCACCATATCTACCAGACTGGTTATGACCGTGCCTAAGCAGATACGGACCACACTGTAGGCCACGTACCTTAGTGTCCTCTGTGATCCACTTGATGTCTTTACTGAGGCCCTGAGCATAGAACTGATCCTTTAACTTCAGACCAATGGCATCTCTAAAGGCTGTAGGCATAGGACCCTTCATAATACGGTCCCAACGGTCATCATGGTTACCTTCTACTAGAATAACCTCACTACACTTAGATAGAGGGTTAATCTCCTTGATGAAGGCCTTTATCTGCTCAATAGCATAGATAGGGTCATTTGCTCCCTGTGAGAACCTACTAAGCATCCCCAAGTCAACAAAGTCTCCCAAGACTACCAACTTATCCGGCTTTACATCTTTGAACCACTTTATGAAAGCATTCCAAGTAGGTTTATCATGCAAGTCAAAGTGAAGATCACTAATGATGCAAACCCTTTCGGAAACCTTGCTAACTGCGCTTTTATTCTTTCTCTTAAGTAACTTCATGCAATTCTGGGTCCTTTCTCCTCATCTCCAACAAGTACAGACCAGTAGTCAAAGCATTGCTTTAGATATACTGCTGGAAGTAACTCAATCGGAGGCAAATCGTCAGGAGACGTAAACTCAGGCCTCTTAACCTCTATACCAAGCAGCTTCTTCTTATCGTTCCACTGCCGCCTTAGTTCGTTGCTGCAACTCTGGTCGCCGCACGTCTTCTGCTTTCCTTCTTTAGTTTCGAATGCATTCTTACAGACTTCACAAAACTTCTTCATACAACGAAGGTAGTACCTTTTATACTGCTTGTCAAGCTACGACAAGCGCAAACACTACTATGGTCAACCCTGTCAGAACTGCGTACAAGAATTTCCTCTCTAATTTGATAGACTTCTGGAAACTTCTATGTGATTCGATCAATGTAGTCAATTTCTCTGATATAGATGGTTGACCATTACCTTCAATAACCTTTTCATTAAGTAGACTAATCTGGTTTGTATTCTGCTTTATTATTTGATGTTCTTTAGAGTCCTCTACAATATGCTTCTGCACGGTTTCAGTCAACTTCTCCATTGACTCATGTAAAGACTTTATGTCCTCCTTGATTTCAAGGTGACGTTCTTGAGCCAAAGTATCTACCACTATGCTACCTTAAACACTTTCATCTCTAGATTAGGAAATACAGTGGCTCCTACAACTATTCCACGGAATCTAACCCTAAGCTTACGTGCTCCAAGTACATCAACAAAGAATCCAATCTTTACCACGCCAGCTGCATCTGCTGCTGCAGACCTAAATTCTTGTGGCCTGACGGTCTTAGTATTGAAATTAAAACGATCATAAAATGTACTAGGTGAAGACGGGAGATCTATCACTCCTACATTCTCAATCTCAAAGAGAGGCATAAACTCGCTTAGATCCGGAGTTTTACCACCACTTACCTCAGGTACAAAAGAAACTTGGTCTCCTAGTGTAACATTATCAATAGTAGCATAAATATAAACCCTACTAGACTTCCACACATCAACTTCTTCAGATACTTGATAAACATCAGTAGTTAGTGAATCATCTAAAATACTCTCTGACATTCTCTTACCAGGTACTGCCACCGTCCAATGGCGGCCAGTAGCCTCTGTAGAGTTGGCTAGCTCTGAATTTTCTCTCTCTGTACCCATCAGGCTACCTTAAACACTTTCAGTTCCACCGTAGGAGTTCCCGATATAGAACGAACCTTAACCCTAAAGAAGCGGGCTCCAAGTACATCAACAAAAAAGCCAATCTTAATTGTATCTGCACCATCAGAAGCTGCATTTCTGAACTCTTGTGGCCTAATGGTCTTAGAATTGAAGTTAGTACCTACATACTCCCCACTAGGTACAGACGGCAGATCAAGCTCCCCGTCATCCGCGGCATCAAACAATGGAAAGAAATCTGCTTCCCCAGGAGTTTGACCTCCACTTACCTCTGGTACAAGGGAAGCTATGCCTCCAGCACCCGCAGCAACAATGGTAGCATAAATATAAACCCTACTAGACTTCCACACATCAACCGGATCAGATGACACATAAGCGGTGGTAGTAATTAGTGTAGGACGAATAACCTCCGACATACGCTTGCCGGGCATAATCACCGCCCAGTGCCCTCCAGTAGCTTGCGTGGAATTCGCTAATTCTGAATTTTCTCTTCTTGTACCCATAACATAACCTCAACTTAAACACAAAAGTAAATACAACTTAAGTATAATAGCATATTAGCTATGGTCAAACAAGTATTACCCTACAAGCCCTATATCCACTAGCTCACAAGCATTACCATTACAAGCAAATTCCTGAGATCCTGTAGTATTGTCTTCTTGCTCATAGGAGGCCATTTCGTCCCAGTTTACGGCCTTTGGAAGCTCCTGAACCAGGCGATTATAGGTTTCTTCATCTATCTCCTCATAAGGTGCCTGCTTGTACACATGGTCAGTATGAGGCAAGAAAGCTACTCCACTAACCTTATCAAAGTTGTTGTAGACCCAGTCCCCTAAGGCCAAGAACTCCTCATCCTTGTAGTAAATGGTACAAGACGGCTTATGCTCACACCAGTTGTCCTGAAACGTTTCTAGGACTTCAATCTGCTGAATGGCGGTCAACTCGTCTCTGTGTATGGAAGTTGTTGGAGATTTGATTGGAAAAGAGAATACTACCACTTCTGGCTTGCTAACATCGTCCTCACAAGTAAAACCTTCATTAATCATAAATTGAGCCAATGGATCTCTCTTATCACAACGCACCCTACGTACATAGAATGGAGAATAGCGTGCATGTATACCGCTAGCACTGTCCACTAATTGAGATACTGTTCCACTAGGCTTTACACATGTAGTAGCTGTAGAAGGCTCAATACCAAAGATGGCTGCCCACTTCTTGTTAGTCTTGATTACAACTTCTTTTAACTCTTCTTGCCAAGACTCTTCAAAGTGAAATGTCTTATGGTCCATAATTCCAGTAAGGCTAACACCCAGAAGACGTTCCTCAGTGGTGTTACGCTGCCATATCTTCCTCAGATACCTAAACTTGGTTAGAGTAGACTGCAGGGTACCTAAGATGGCGGCTAACTCTGCTTTCTTCTTCAAATCATCTAAAGTATCCCCTGGACGTACTACAACCTCTGAAAGATTGCAAAATTGATACGGCCTAAGAATAATCTCTGAACAAGGGTTAGTACCAAACTCATGCTCTGATTCCCGACGTTCTGTTCTCTCGGTCTGCTTCTTGCACGCCAGTCTACTAAAGATACCTCGTTCACCAGACTTACTCTCATAAAGAGAATTCCATTCCCTAAGAAACACAGAAAACTCTGGTTTCTCTGTATAACAGGCTGAGTTGTTAGAGATCTCCCTCTGGGGATTCTCAACCCACCATTGCCCGGTCTTGGCTGCCCTCATACGGTCATCTGAGACATTAGAGAGGCTAAGGAGCGCGCTACGCCTTACTCCGCCTACAACAACTACCTTAGCTATCTTGCACACCAGGTCATGACATTCAATGCTGGTAAGCTTTCTACCTGCGGCCTTCTTCATCATTACGATGGTAAACTCAAATAACTCTACAAGTGGATCTGGTCCAGACGCTCGGCCACCAAAAGTCTTTAGCTTGGCACCTGCAGGCCTCACTGCAGACACATCCCACCGGGGCACCTGGCCAACCCACAACAGGCTCAAAAGCTCTCTGAACGATTTTGCCCAACCAATCTTAGAATCATGTACAGTTATGGTAGTAGTCGTGTCATGGAACTCTTCAGCCACAATAGGCATCTTAGACACATACTGCCTCTCTACTGAGAAGCCCACTCCTGTACCACACATCAACACATACATAAGCTCATCAAAAGCTCTTATACTATCAATAGGAATGTAAGAGCAGTTATAGCCAGCTACATTGTCTCTTTCCAAAGCTGGACCAGCAGTCATCAGAGCACGCATGGACGGCATCACATTAAGTCCGTAAATACCATCAAACAACTTCTTACGTACTGCCTTTACCTTCTTCTTAGCTTGCTCACCTTCAACATGGTTCTCAAAGAAGTCTAGATACCTGTTTACAGTCTCGTCCCAGTTCTCTCTTCGACCTTCCTCCTCCAGCCATCGTGCATATCGTGATTTATGAATAAACTCTTGATAAAAAGTGGGTAGTTGACTCATTCCTTCTCTTAACCTCCAATACTAGCTATAGCAACTAGAAACAGCATAAACAATAGTATAAAACCTAAAATGATCCTGACCGGCCATACAATCAAGATCATCAAACTTATCTTAAGAAACCTGCGTATCACCTTCGCCAAGCAGGCTCGTCTGAAGTATCTCCTTCAGGCAGTATTGAATCCCAAGCATCTGGACATTTTATCACAATACCATACTCAGAGTACACAGGGAAGACATACTTATCGTCCTCAAAGAAGAAGAAAGTTGTCTCTTCTGGAAAACCCATCTCAAGCTTAAAATCTAGGAAGGCATTTCGCTTGTAAATTGAAGCCGGAACATTACGCATAGTCTCAGGACGCATTACTACCCGTTCACGGCTACCAGTCTCCCAGCGATCCAGATGCTTAGCTAACCAAGCCTCAGTAGCCTCTCTACC
>SDBV01001690.1_pt1 | contig 33097 bp, 20 predicted proteins | sample 2277081 | NCBI WGS metagenome assembly SDBV01 (sample SAMN10402039, study PRJNA504765) | marine sediment metagenome | isolation source: marine sediment core GS10_PC15, 223 cmbsf | place: Arctic Ocean: Southern Knipovich Ridge | collected 2010 | reverse complement strand
AAGCCATCATTGTTGAAATCAGCCAGATCATTCCCCATAGACGATAAGCTGGAGTGGTCCGCCATATAGGGGTAAACATCACTGAATGTCCCATCCTGATTATTGAGGTACAAATAGTCATTCTCCATAAAGTCATTGGAAATAAAAATATCGGTGAAACCATCTCCATTTATATCACTCAAACCTATTCCTAGTCCATATCCTATTTGTGACCTGTAGATGCCGGACGCGGATGAAATATCGGTAAAATAATTACCATCGTTTCTATATATTCTGTCACCGGCAAGAGTATCAATCTCTAACCTTAACCTTGAATGGCCAAAGGAGTGCTTCGTGTGAACAGAATGATTGAGAAGGTAGACGTCCAGGTCCCCATCATTGTCCATATCAAAAAAAGCAGCTTGTGTTGAGAAACCAACAAAGTCAAGATTGTATTTTGCCGCCTCTTCCCTGAAAGTCAAATCACCCTGATTAATATACAACTCGTTCTTGCCGGTCACACCTTTATACTTTCCTAACCTGCAGAGATATATATCAAGCAGTCCGTCTCCATTCACATCTGCCATTGACACTCCATTTTTCCAAAGTCCGGGAGATTTCACACCGGCTGATTCAGAAATATCCTTAAAATTCAATTCCCCCTGATTGAGAAATAATGCGTTGTCGCCTTCATTTGAGACCAGATAAATATCACTCAATCCATCATTATTAAGGTCACCAATAGCAACACCACCTCCATCATAATAGTACAAATAATCGATAATGTTGAATTCTGCAGAATTGCTCAACATATTTGTAAAATCCAACCCTGTTTCTTCGGCTGTCAGATCATTAAATAGCCTCTCATTTGAAGGCGATTTGCACGATAGACAACAAGTGCTGATAAATAGTAGTGAAAGATATTTGCAAAAAGATTCATTCATGAGTTAGCAGGCTACTCAATACTTTTACGAAATATCTGTGCATTATCATTGTTATTTGCCACGACAATCCTGTCCCCATGGGGTGTTGAAACTTTCCGGATCACCCTTACCGGCCCGTCGATTTTCAATCCGGAATCAACAACCGGCATCAGTCTGAAGCCACCTTTTCCGTTGCCTAATAGTAAAGACCCGTAACTGGCGTCATACCTCCCCATTTCAGGCTTTGACTCATACATGTTTCCACCAAATAGAATATCAGGAAACCCATCGTTGTCATAGTCTTCAACTGAAATGGCATAGGTGTTGGAAAATTGAACCTGCATTGGCAAATCAATTTTAGAATAAGTAAGATTTTCATTGCTCAAATAAACCGATGTGGACAGATTATAAACATTCAATATAGTTGCACCCTCCAGTTCTTTCGGGCTGAAAACATCCGTTATCTGTTGATCCATGTAACCTTCGTAGCGCAGGTACTTTCGATCGATATGAGGCATTTGACTGGCCATATCATGCTTTAATGGCAACGGATAGAGCTTGTCGTCTTCATATTGGCAGATAATTTGCTCGGTGGTGCCATTTCTATCAAAGTCTTTCACATACATATGCAATGGTCTATTCACGGAAGCCTCGAAACGGGTATTTAATCCATGATTACCGGCTATAATGTCCGGAAAACCATCTCCATTCAAATCCGACGTTTCGACTGCATTCCATAATCCATTGGAATTTGGGAAAAGGTCGTCAACATATTCAAATTTCCCATTCTGGTTTATGAAAATCGTAATTGGCATCCATTTACCAACCAGGACTAAATCCAGATCATTATCGTTATCAAGGTCGGTCCACCTGGCGTCAGTGATCATTCCAATATTCTCCAAGCCCGGTGCGATCGCTGCAGAAACATTAGTAAAGATACCAGAGCCATCATTTTCAAGAATGTAGCCATTATTAGGCTCACCATAAAAATATGGTTTCAATCGAATTCCAACAAAAAGATCGATATCTCCATCTCCATCGAAATCAGCTGGTTCCACCACCGAAGAACTTTCAAATTTCCCTGCCGGAAGTGTTTGTCGCACGAGAGTGAACTCAAAGTTTCCATGACCAAAATATAAGCGGTCATTCATTTCCGGGACCGATGGGTTGAACTCATTTCCCCCACTGGCAACATATAGATCCAGGTATCCATCGCCGTTAGCATCAAACAAGGCGCAATCGACATCCTCAGAAATCTTTGTCCGGTCAAATACCTTCACGTCAACTTTTTCAAAAACTCCTCGATTGTTCTGACCATAGACCTCCCCACGGAATCCCTTCGCACCTCCCATGAAAAGGTCGTCCAGTCCATCGTTATTTATATCTCCCTGGCACAAGCAAGGCCCTTGGGTAGACACCATCTCAAAAATGAGCTTGTCACGACTAAAATCGTTGAATTGATTTTCAATATGCTTTGAGGGAAAATCGGCCGTATCCATTTCAACGAACAGACTCCTAAACGGAGGGGCATCTGGTGAAGGTTGCACCAATCCATCGGACTCCCGTAAGACCAGTTCCTGATCTGAGGCAACATCAACCAGTTTAGTGATTTTGCCGGAAGGCCATCGTACTTCAATATCCACGCTGGTATTGTTACCAAGCCCCATCAACGGCCGATTGTCAATGGTGGATTGAAAACCCCTTGTTGGTAAATGTTCAAGAACATAAATATTATCCTGAACCATTACCGATATCCGGGTTCCAAAGGCATTGGTATTCCCGTCTTCTCCTTTCAGGATAAATCTTAAGTAGTGGTTTTCAGGGTAAAATTTATCTGTTTGATTTTCATAGAGGAACATTGGCATATTGGTATTATTGGTGACAATATCCAGGTCCCCATCATTGTCGAGATCGCCATAAACCGCGCCATTTGAAAAACTTAACGCACTCAAACCCAGATCCTCTGATAAGTTTGTAAAAGTCATGTCACCGTTATTTACATAAGCATGATTAGAAATTGGCACACTGGGAATATAGCTGATAAGAGTTTCATAATCGACACTTCCACCGGCTGTAATTCTCATCGATACCTGGTCACCAATTACAAGCTGAAGGAAATCCTGATTTGTCAGGTCCTGATAAATTCCGTTTGAGATAAATATATCCTTTAGTCCGTCATTTTGAAAATCAAATATCAGGGGCGCCCAACTCCAGTCACTGGCTTCCACCCCTGCATACCTTCCGATTTCACTGAATGTGTTATCCCCATTGTTGTATTGAAGCACATTTCGGGTAAACTGGTGCCAATAGCCATTGTTAACACTGAATATATAGCGTTCCCATGAATCGAACGTAGTCACCGTTTTGATTCGTACATTTTCAGGAGGTAACATGTCAGTGACAAATATTTCCAGGTTTCCATCGTTGTTAAAATCTGCTATATCAGCACCCATCGCCGCGGCACTGAGGGATTTAATTTGTTCTTCGAGTTTTTCCACAAAGCCTCCTTTTTGATTGTTGAAATACAAGTAATCCCGATCAAAGAAGTCATTGGAGACATAAATGTCAAGCCAGCCGTCGTTGTCGATATCAGCTACGGTTACGCCCATTCCAAACCCTATCTCGCTTCCGAATATCCCGGCTTCTTCACTTGCATCCACAAACTTTCCACCTTCATTTCTGAAAAGCTTGTCTCCTCCAAGTGGATCCCTCACCGAACGTTGATTATCCATGAGGTTAAAACTTCCGATTGCCTTGTATGAATTGTTGACGAGATACATATCAAGGTCTCCGTCTTTATCATAATCAAAAAATGCAGCATGTATTGAAAATCCATGATCAGCTAATCCATACGATTCAGCTTTTTCATCAAAGGTGCCATCGCCGTTATTAATAAATAACTCATTTTGCTTATTGTCACCTTTCACATCACCTGAGTTGCATAGATAAATATCGGGCCAGCCATCCCCATTTACATCCGCAACCGTTACACCCGTACTCCATGCATGTATGCCTCCAACACCGGCTGTTTCAGTTACATCTTCAAATTCAAAATCACCTTTGTTTTTGTATAGCTTATTGGTCGCCATATTCGCCACCAGATAAATATCCAAAAGACCATCATTATTATAATCTATTAATCCTACCCCACCCCCGTTATAATAATTCCGGTATTTGAAAATGTTAAAGTCCTTGTCAAAGACCAGGTCATTGGAAAATTCAATATTGGACTGAGAAGAGTCTATGCGTTTAAAAAGCACTTCCTCATTATCGTTGCAGGAACTTACAATCAGTACCAGCCATAGATATTGGAATATTGGTTTATTCATTGCAACACCTCTTGAATATTGATTTTGGAAAGATCAGAATAAATCGCAACGACAGTACTCTCATCATATATAAATAAATCAATCATTCTGTTACCATCTATTTTATAAATATGTTTTTTACCATCCCTCATCTGAGCAAAAGGCTCATTGCCACCATACCAGTCCATCAAAATTGGATGTAACATATCCATCAAACGGTCCGATTGCAGGCGCCTGTTGAGAACCCATGCATAATAGTAAAAGGAAGTATTGTACTGTTGAATCGGATCATCACCATTCCTTTGTGCGTAAAAATTGAATGCTATAGGGTTGTCCAGACTATCCTTAAACAAGTATTCAACGGACATATTCCGTGGCCCTTCCTTTACAAGCCCCTGCCTGTTAAGCTCCCGGCAATGGTCGAAAAACTCCTGAAATTTTATTCCAAATTCCAGACCAAGGAACAGAGAGTCATTACGTACACCACTTTCCAGCTCTATACGAATAGCTTTATCAAGCTTACTCTCATTTTTGCACCCAAAAAATACTAAAAATAATATCCAAATAACCGGGCAAATCCAACTACTTATTATCATATTCAATTGCATAAATTTCACGATTATTTCTGGTAAAGATTAACACATTTTTACTTCCAATTTGAACTTCTTCAACATCCCTGATATTTCCTTCAATTCTAAAACCTGCACTGGAGTTAGGTATAAACCGGAATTGTCCATTTCCCTTTCCCAGGAGCAAAGCGCCAAAACTAGCATGATAAGTTCCAACTTCCGGTTTTGATTCACTAAAATTTCCCCCGGTTATAATATCTATGTTTCCATCACGATCAAAATCCCCGGTTTTAATTGCATAGACAGGTGAAATTTGAGCCCTCATTGGTAGATTTTCAAAAATCAGCTTCTTACCGCTATTGAAATATATCCCTGATGCCAGGTTGTACGTTGTGAATACTTGTCCTTTTTCCCATATTTCATCTGAAAAGATAGCATCGGTTTCATCATTCTTGTAATCATTGAAACTTGAGTATCGCTGAGAAACAGAAGGGATTTGGACAGCGAGTTCCTTTAACTGAACAAAAGGATATTTTTTACCATCCGAATACATGGATATAATCTGTTCGTATGTACCATTATTATCAAAATCGTTTACAAGAAGCTCAATGGGCTCTTCCGGTGTTGCGTGAAATCGCGTATTTAATCCATGATTACCAACCAGTAAATCCATTTTACCGTCATTATTCAAATCTTCAGCCACAACCGTATTATACCAGCCGTTGGTTTTTTCCATTCCCCAGGCACTTGACACATCCGCTATTCTCCCCTTGGAAAACTTGAATATTTTTACCGGCATCCACCGTCCTACCACTACCAACTCTTTTCTGCCATCCCCATCTAAATCTACCAAAGTTGCATCGGTAACCATTCCCAGGCAGTTTAATACCTCCGCAGACTCGTTAACGATCCTTGTAAAGTTACCCTTCCCATCATTCTCAAGCAGATAAGAATCTGCCGGGATCCCATAAAAGAATGGCACAGACCTCCCACCTACAAAAAGATCCAGGTCCCCGTCATTATCATAATCCAATGGTAAAACGGTACTTGTCGATTCAAACCCTTTAAAGGGTAATCGCTGGCTGGTTTTAGTGAATCCGCCCTGCCCGTTTCCAAAATACAACCGGTCATTTAACCATACGTCAAATGAACTGAATTCACTCCCCCCGGAGGTCACGTACAAATCAGGATTGCCATCCCCATCGGCATCAAAAAATACACAGTCAAGGTCCTCGCTCCGTGCATCATTCTCAAAGCTTTCAACAGAATGATAAAATACTCCGCTATCTCCCTGAACAAATAATTTTCCTGATTGTCCATTCGCTCCTCCTATGTAGATATCCTCAAGTCCATCATTATTTACATCAGCTTTGCATATACAAGGTCCTTCTGTCGAATTCATATGGAAAAGCAACCTGTCCTTATGAAAATCAACATAGTTGTTTTCTATATGTGTGAATGTCAGAGAATTATTCAAATAGTGGTTAAAGAGTTGAGGTGTGGGTTTTGCAATTACTGATTTTTTAATTTTACCATCAACTTCATCCAGTTCAATTAATTGATTTACCTCCACATTGTACAATGTGGTTACCCCATCATTTGGCCATGATACAATGAGGCTGTCAACTATCTGATTTCCCCCCAGGCCAAACAACATTTTATAATCGACTGCGGATTCAAAACCCCGCATTGGGTTTTGAACCTGGTAAATAATTTCATCACCAATGAACAATCGAATTTTTGTACCTATAGCCATCGTATTCGCACCCTGCCCTCTTAGCTTCAACGCCAGGAAATTTCGCTCCGGCAGGACTTGTCTTGTACGGTTTTCATAAATTATCGATGTCATATTGGCGTTATTTACAACAAGATCCAGATCGCCATCATTATCCAGATCACCGTAAGCAGACCCATTAGAAAAAGAGGGCTCATGCATTCCCCACTCCGCCGCTTTATTTATAAAAGTTAAATCACCATTGTTTTTAAATACATAATTGGAGATCGGCTCCGAAGGCATCATGTCAATCATCAGTTTAATTGAGTTCTCATTTGATTGAATAATGCTTCGGACACCGGCGGCATCAGCCATAAAGTTTAAATAGTCCAGATCAAGGAGGTCCTTATATATTCCATTGGAAACGAAAATATCTTTTAATCCATCGTTATCCATATCAAAAATTAAGGGGGCCCAGCTCCAGTCAGTTGCTTCTACTCCCGCATATCTCCCGATCTCGCTGAAAGTACCATCACCATTATTTAGCTGCAAAACATTACGTCCGAATTGGTTGTAATAGCCCAGACTTTGGGCATGCTTAAATCCTTGCCAGTTGTTAAAAAATGCTTTAGTTACCTGACGGTCCCTTCTTTCAGGTAACATTTCGGTCACGAAATACTCAGGATATCCATCATTGTTTATATCGGCCAGGTCTGCTCCCATTGAACCCATTGCAATCTCGCTTACATAGTCCTCCAGCCGGTCTTTGAAAGTACCGTCCTGTTGGTTGATATATAAATAGTCTTTCTCAAAAAAATCATTAGATATATAAATATCGGGCCAGTTATCATCATTTATATCACCAGCCATGGCCCCGAGTCCAAATCCAATTTCACTTGAATAGATCCCTGACACCAGCGTGACATCATTGTAGAATCCATTGTCGTTCCTGAATAATTTATTGGCACCCAAAGAATCTGGTTGTAATCGCTTGTCTTTTACAATTTCAAATGCACCAATAGATTTTATTGAGTTGTTAAGCAAATAACAATCAAGATCGCCGTCCCTGTCATAGTCAAAGAAAACAGCATGAACCGACAAGCCGATATTGTCCAGTCCATATTTTTTTGCCATTTCCGTAAAAGTAAGATCACCATTATTTATAAATAGCTCATTGTGCCTGTGGTTGCCACCGGGTGGTCCCGATTTGCATACGTATATATCGAGGAATCCATCAGCATTGATATCGACCATGCTCACTCCCGTACTCCAGACACCTTCACTATCAAGATTTGAACTCACAGTAATGTCCTCGAACTTAAGGCCACCCTTATTTAAATAGAGTTTATTTGAGACCATGTTTCCACTAAAAAAAAGGTCAGAAAGGCCATCGTTGTTGATGTCACCTATTGCAACACCACCACCATTATAAAAATTCTTAAATGTATACGGATTCAGTTGTTCGGTATATTCTAATGAATTTGTGAAATCAACTCCCGAGCTCTCTGATGAGAGAGGCACGAATATTTGCACTTCCTCAGATAGATCAGTACAAGTAGTAAAAAAAAGAAAACCCAACACACAAAAGGTCAGGAATACATTTCTCATAGCCGGCAGTAATATACAGGTACAATCATAGAATATCGGTGTAAAAAAAGCAAATACTGTTTTTCTCATTGAGGAACCCTTGATTATATTAATTTTATTGCACCAAAAGTGCAAAAATCAACAGCTCCGTGCACCATGCCAATAGGCATGGAAGCTCGGGGATACAATATTTAAATAAATACATAAGCCCTGTATGGGCGCCTGCCTGGCCGGTAGGCAATCTTTAATCCCGGGCATATCGCTCGTCATAATCAATATTATATTCTTTTAGAAAAGCACGATACTCATCTTTAAATGATAGTTGTTTATGATGTTCTTCTTGAGTAGATATATAACTTTTAATTGTTTCAATTTGTGCCTGGTGAATTGAAAACCCTCCATACCCGTTTTGCCAATAAAACCTTTGATATTGATTCCCTTTTGCTTTAACCCACTTTGAAGAATGAGTCTTTAATTCTTCTATCAGTTTCATTAATGCAATCTTACGTGATAACAAACATAGTATATGTATATGATCTTTATAGCCTCCTAAAATTAATGGATTATATTCCCGGTTCTTGCAAATTCCACCAAGATAACTGAACAACTCTTCCTTTATACCGTCATCTATGAATGGATGCCTATTCTTTGTACTAAAGGTGATGTGCATGTAGTTTTTTACTAGCGATTGTGGCATTTGTGAATTTTTGATCACGTACCTGTGGTGCTATAAATAAATATATTAATTACTATCCCCGAGCTACCGCTTAGGGTTGTTGAGTACTACCCCTTGGGAGCTCTTCTTTAAAACAAATATATATCAAGGAAATCAAGATACTATGTTCCATCATAGATCATTGATAATAAAAAAGCAAGTGACAGAATCACTTGCTTTTTTATATGAAAAGTAAATTAACTTTTTCTAAAACCCAGGGTTCTGTTTCAATGCTGCAGAAGCATCAATTGCCACCTGGGGAATAGGGAATACTATGTACTGGGATCCGTCTTGTGTGTAAGATACCTTTTCCCACCATGCATCTCCCCACTTACCAAACCTGATCTGGTCCTGTCGCCGGGTCATCTCCGCAAACATTTCACGACCGCGCTCATCAAACAAGTTATCAGCGGTAAGTGTAGCATAAGAATCCACACCCGCACGATTCCTGATTTGATTTACAATTACTAATGCACCTGCAGCATCACCCATTCTAAACATTGCTTCAGCTTTTGTGAGCATAATATCAGCTAAACGGAAAATGATGAAATCATTTGAAGCATTTTCCGTACCTCCAACCTCATATTCATACTTACCAATCCTGGCGCCGCCTTGTCTCCATCCATTAGGATGTACCTCATTATTCTCAGGAGAAAAATTCAGGCGGGTTCCATCAGGATCCGGAGCAGCAGAAGATTCACCTTCAAATGCCGGATCGTTTGTAGGAGTTCCATCCGCATTAAACTGCGGTCCTACAAGGAAGTTAGAGAGACGTGAATCCTGAGTTCCCACATCATTTGGTGTTTTATCAGCTGCAGGATCAAAAGGTGCCAGCCCGGACCATACCGGTCCCTGAGGTCCGGGATTTTGAGCAGGATCTATATACGAATTGTAGAACTCTTCCACAACCGCGTAACCGTTCCATGGCTGGAAAGTGAATTTATAGCTACCCTGGTTTGCGTAGTGCAACGTCATCGGGGCCCATATAAAACCACCTGCAAATACCTTGTCATAAGGGATTACAAAGATACTCTCGGGAGAATTATCATTATTAATTATGAAATTATCACCATACTTGGTCTCCAATGCGAAGCCAAAGGTCATAACCTTATCAGCATCTGCTGCGGCTTTTGCCCATTGGGCAGTGCCTGTAAATCTTTCAGCATTCAGATACAGTTTTGACCTTAAAGAATACGCGGCGGCCTGGTTCATTCGTCCGTATGCCCCTCCACCAACAGCAGGATCCAGATCATCTATGATATCATTCAATTCAGTTTCAATAAAGGTGTAAACCTCCTTCATACCTGTATTGAAATCTCCATTATTGGCAGGAGGACTTTCATCAGTAAAATCGATAGACAAAGGCACATTACCAAAAGCATCAAGCGCCCAGTAATACCACAACGCCCTTATAGCTCTCAATTCTGCAATGAAGGCAGAAGCATCTTCGTTACCTGCATCCCTCAATTGTTCAAACTGGAATATCAATCGGTTCGTGGTACTAATACCTCCATAAAGCGTGTTCCACGCGTTGTTGAAAAATCCATTGTCTGGCGTAAACTCGTGCCGGTGAATTTCAATCAGCACACCGCCATCAAACCAATCACCACCTTTTGTGGTTACGACCAGTTCATCACTGGCCAGTTCATTACAGGACCACACATTCGCATGTCCTCCCAAAGCGCTTAGTGAAGAGTAGGCAGAGCCTAAGGCTGCTATGAACTCCTCTTCTGTCTGGAAAAAGTTATCAGCAGTAACCGCACTGAACAACTCTTCATCCAAATCCGTACATGCAGGGACAACGAATATCAGCCCCAACATCAGTACCGAAAATTTCTTTATTAAGTTTTTCATTTTTATTTTTTTTATTATTTCTAAGTTATATCTACTAAAATCCAAGGCTTATACCAATTGTGTATGTCTTGGAAGTGAAATAAGTATTTCTTCTTTCAATACCTGGAGACAATGCATCTTGAGTATTAAAATTTTCTCCCGTATCAATATATCTTACTTCAGGATCGATCCCTGAGTAATTTGTGATCGTAAACAAGTTCTGACCGGCTACATACAACCTGATATTACTAAATGCATCACTGTTCGACATATTGAAGTTGTAACCTATAGCCGCGTTATCTAGCTTGAAGAAACTGGCATTCTCAACATGAATACTGTTCACTACAGCCTTTTGTACATCAGGATTAAAAGCCTCTGTATTTACAATGTTCCAGTTACCTACTGTAGTTGATTCAAGGTTTTCGTAGAATCCTCTATAACTATTTAATAGATCATGTCCGAAAGATCCTCTGAAAAACAGGTTAGCATCCCAGCCTCCGCCAAATGTGAAGGAGTTGTTCCAGCCTAGTGAGAAATCAGGAAGTCCGTTACCGATCACCTGCCTGTCGTCGTCGCAGTTACAGACTGATCCGTCGCCATTGACATCGTTGAATATTGGTACACCATCGATATCAACGGTAGTACCATCCCAAACAGGTCCCCAAAGGTCACCCAAAGGTTCTCCTTCTTTTACCCTTACCAGTTCCGTATCGTTTTGTCCGGGAGATCCCATGTTTGCGCGAAAAAGAACCCCTCCTTCACCGAAGGAAAGATTACCCGATGTTAAACTTTCAATGGTTGTATTAAAAGTAGAAAAGTTAAATCCTGTGGTGTAAGTCAAACCTGTATTTTGCACTGCATTCCAATTAACCGCGAATTCAAATCCAGAGCTTTTCAATTCACCTATATTAACCTGTGTCGTTAAAAATAAGTTAGGTGGAACAGGAACAGGTACCGGCAGGATCATATCAGTGATCGTACGGACATAGTAATCAACAGTACCACTCCATCTGCCATTTGCTGTCACAAAGTCCAATCCAATATCCACTTCGTCCTTTGTTTCCCAACCAAGATCAGGATTAGCATTACTTACAGGTCCATAACTTGGAACATATGCTCCATCAAAGAAGAAATTTCCCTGAGGTCCAAATCTTTGAAGTGAAATATAGGATTGCCCGGGGATTGCACCAGTACGACCATAACTTGCTCTAATTTTCAAATTCGCGAGTCCGCCGATACTGGCAAGTTGAGTGATATCAATACCCCCACTTACAGCAGGGAAAAGTCCCCATTTATCGTTTTCTCCAAATCGAGATGACCCTTCCTGACGGGCACTCACTGAGAAAAAGTAGGTATTATTGACGTTTACATTTATTCTGCCAAAAAAGGCTATCAGAGTATGAGAATTTGCATAACTAAATACACTTCCGAGGCCATTATCAAAATCCTGGGATGCACTCATGTTATTATAAGTAAACGCGTCAGTTAGAAATTGACCACCTGCCATTCCAAATCCTTCGTTAAAGAAGTCCTGGTAGGAGTAACCACCCAATACGGTTAAATCCGCACCTCCTATTGATCCAGTCCAATCCACTGTGGTTTCAAATAGTTGGAAAGTACGCCTATCAGTCCTGCGTGACGCATTTGCACTGTTCGCGCTTCCATCACCAAATTTGGCTGTAGAGGGGAAAAACTGACCTCTGATATCAGTCTCATTCTGCTGTGAGTAGGACAATGACAACCTCAAGCCTTCAATCACATCCATGAAATCATATTCAAACCGTAATTGCCCGGTTGTCCGGGTATCATTTCCATCGTTCAGGTTTTGATTAGCAATAGATACAGGGTTCCAGTAATCAAAAATATCCCTTTCAGCATATCCACCGATATCCGTTAAGCCTGCTGTGCCATCGAATTGCACGGGTAATGTTGGGTTTGATAAAACGGCGTACCTGAAAGCCTGTTTAAATCCAAACTGAGCATCCTTGTTGGTATGGGCTAAATTCAGAGTAAATTTTGCACGATCATTCAGTGCCTTTTGCGACAGGTTCAACCGTCCGTTAATCTGTTTAAAGCCGGAATTTATTTGAATTCCCTGGACGTCCCTGAAATTCACTGAAGCCCTGTAAGTAGTAGCTGCAGTGCCTCCTGACATGGACAGGTTGTGAATGTATGAAACACCTGTCTGTGTAACTTCATCCAGCCAATCCGTATCGGATAGCAAATCAACAGCCAAAGGTTGCGATTTGTATTCTGAAGCTGTCATAAAATCCATGGTTCGATCAACGTTGTCAAATGAAACAGAACCATTGTAGTCAACCTTTGATCTTCCAGCCTTACCTGTTTTGGTAGTAATAAGGATTACACCACTGGAACCCCTGGTTCCGTAAATAGCTGCTGCGGATCCATCTTTCAATACATCGATTGATGCAATGTCCGCGGGATCTATCGATCCAAGGGAAGCACCGATCATTCCATCAATGACCACAAGTGGCTCCTGGTTGGCACCTACGGTTGAAACTCCCCTGAGGCGAACTGTGTAGTCATCATTGGGGTCTCCACCAGGTTTGGTAAAGGTTTAAAAATAAAGTATTAATGTTTTTAATAAAGTATAAAAATTCTTAGAAAATAATGCGTCAGTTGGTTACTCTGCAAACATTTTGACATTAAAGAAAACTGCAATTTCTAAACAATCTAAAAACCTGTTAGTAAGCAACTTATATATTACAATCTTAGAATTATTTATTTTATTTTGATACAAGTTAGACATTAATATCTAATTTTCACTAGCTGAATTGCTATTTTTTTACAACAATGTACCGAAATCGATTGCGGGAACGTTTTCGTAATTTTATAAATTGTATATTTTTGTGCGCTTTTGAGCAATACAAAGCAAAATACCCTGATTTAGAAGATTGATTTACAGTTAATGCGAATATTGAATTTTTCGAAGATTTTAGTTTGTTTTATTTACTATTTTTTATCCACCGACAAGTTTTTTTTATGCCGGATCGTCAATTACATTTGGGTATATGAAAAGTGGTGAAATAACCATTAAGGATTTAGCAAGGGAATTGAATATTTCGCCTTCAACCGTATCCAGGGCGCTTAAAGACCATCCCGATATTAGCCAAAAAACAAAAGACGCTGTAACCGCCCTGGCAGAGAAGCTAAACTATAGTCCAAATATCATCGCATTAAGTCTTCGGAAAAGTCAGACCAATACCATTGGCGTACTTATACCAAAAATTGTACACTATTTTTTCTCCACAATAATTAGTGGAATCGAAGATGTGGCTTATAAAGCAGGATACAATATCATTTTGTGCCAGTCAGATGAATCCTATCAAAAAGAGGTGACCGATTCCAAAGCCCTTCTAAGAAGCCGTGTTGATGGTTTCCTCGTATCCTGCTCAAGAGAAACGGAAAATTTTGACCACCTGATTGAAATTTATAACCGTGATATTCCAATGGTATTTTTTGACCGGATCTTTGATGGATTGAATACAAACAGGGTTATTGTTGACGATTACGAAGGAGCACGGCTTGCAGTACAACATCTTGTAGATGTTGGTTGCAAACGCATTGCACACCTTGCGGGTCCGGAGGGTTTGGAAATTAGCAAGAACAGGCTGCAGGGGTGTAAAGATGTATTGAATCAAAATGGGATCCCGTTTGATCCCGAACTTGTACAATCAGATCCTGAGCGTCGTGAATTAGAAGGTGGTTATGCTATTACCGGTAGTATGCTTGAGCTATCTGATCCACCCGATGCCATTTTCGCACATCAGGATATTGCAGCAATAGGTGCCATTAAAGCCATCAAAGAAAAATTTCTTAAAATACCTGAAGATGTAGCTGTTGTAGGATTTAGTAACTGGCAAATGTCGCTTTACACTGATCCTCCTCTTTCAACAGTTTCCCAGCCGGTTTTGAAATGGGGCAGGAAACCGCCCGCTTGTGTATCAAACAAATGAAGCACAACGATCCCGACGGAAACCACCCCTATATACCCGAAACAAAAGTCTTTAAAACCGAGTTGATTATCCGCGAATCCAGCAAACGAAAAATAAATGTATAACTCAACCACACACACCTCATTCACCGGGTGGTAATGTCCTTCAGAGTTTCCATTCCACTGTATAGTCCACTCAGCGCAACCATTAGTCTTGTACCATTCAAAAATATTTTACAGAACGATATAATTTACTATATCCAAATGGGACGCTGAGGTCGAATTAATAAATCAGCATCCTTGCCCGACTTCGTCATACAAGTCCGTGTCGGAATGGACATGCAGGCGGGCTTGCTGTGCTAAACTATAATCTACAAGGAAAACGGATTTAACGTAAGTATGCGAACCGAATTTTAAAAGACGCTGATTGGATTGTACAGGGGACGGGAATTTTGATAATCCTCTTGTCATATACACCGTTTCCCATATCAAATTCCAAGCATTCAAAAACGCATATCAACAATCAACACTGTAATTTTTTAGTAGTTCTCAAATAAAATAAACTAATTTAGGGCCTGTCATAATCCAGTCACCTTCGAATACTTCGATTGAAAATTATTAATTATTATTGAATATACGTATCCAGGAAAACTATTACATCAAACAAAAACCGCGTTTGTCCTTCATTCAAATATGGAACCTTAGTTTTGGTTTCCTGGGCATTCAGATGGGTTTCGCACTGCAAAATGCCAATGCAAGTCGTATCCTGCAGATTTTCGGAGCGGATGTTCACGAATTATCATGGTTCTGGCTGGTAGCGCCATTAACAGGAATGATCGTGCAACCCATCATAGGGCACTACAGCGATAAAACCTGGACGAGGTTGGGCAGGCGGCCATATTTTCTTTGCCGGGGCGGTATTAGCCTCTTTGGGGTTGGTTTTTATGCCAAATGCCGATATGTTCACCGCTTTTCTTCCGTCGTTGTGGGTGGGTGCCGGAATGCTGATGATTATGGATGCTTCTTTCAATATCGCGATGGAACCATTTCGTGCATTGGTTGCTGATATGTTGCCTTCCGACCAGCGGACATTAGGTTTTAGCATCCAGACAGTACTCATTGGGATAGGTGCTGTTTTGGGATCGTGGCTACCCTATGTACTTACAAAATCGGTTTGGAGTACTCAATGAAGCTGCTGACGGGGTTGTACCACCAAACCTTATAATTTCATTTTTTACAGGTGCAGGGGGTACTTGTTATCAGTATTCTCGTAACGGTATTCACAACAAAAGAATATACTACTGAAGAACTGGAATCTTTTACAAAGGATGACGATGTAATTGATGATGAGAAAACATCAGGTCTCATGGACATTTTTACAGATTTCAGAAAAATGCCTCTAACTATGCGTCAGCTTAGTTACGTCCAGTTTTTTTCCTGGTTCGGGTTATTCGGTATGTGGGTATTTACAACTCCTGCAATTGCACATCATGTATATGGCCTGGCTATTGACGATACATCCAGCAAAGCCTATCAGGATGCAGGGGATTGGGTTGGTGTGCTATTTGGAATTTATAATTCCGTGTCTGCAGTATATGCATTTTTTCTACCGGCCATAGCTCACAAATTTGGAAGAAAAAAAAACACATACCGTTTCCCTGCTCGTTGGAGGTGTCGGATTAATATCCATGTATTTTGCTCCCAACGAATTCTGGTTGATTGGTTCGATGGTGGGTGTGGGTATCGCGTGGGCCAGCATTCTTGCCATGCCCTACGCTATTCTTGCGGGTTCTATTCCTGCGCGAAAAATGGGAGTTTATATGGGTATTTTTAATTTTTTTATTGTACTCCCACAAATTATCAATGCACTAATTGGCGGGCCGATCGTTGCCTGGCTTTATAATGGTAATGCCATCTTCGCATTGGTTACAAGTGGTGTTTCTTTTCTAATTGCTGCTGTGTTGGTAATTAAAGTTGATGATGTGGATGAAGTCAGTATTTAATCCAAATAAATCATTTCCGGTTGATTTTCAGCTATATAATGCATTCACTGAGGTATACTTTTTCTTAAAACATCAAAAATCGTTAATTTGAAGTCATTGAATTTTTAAATCAAAATTTTAAAGGAAGTAAAAATTGTATTAAACTTGAGAACCAAAACTCTATAAGTGTAACATATTATGAAAAAATATTTTTATTATTTGCTGGGATTGACTTTGATTGCAGGTATGACTGCCTGTGGATCAAAGAAAGATTCTGAAGGTTCTGAGTCGAACGAATTTAATGAAGCCCAGGCCGCTCAGGGAGATGCTGCAAAAAGCTTTGACGATATTATTTACAATATCCCTCCCCCTACAGAAATACCCTACCTGTTGTTGTCAACGGGAGCGGATTTCAACGAAAGTTTTACTAACCCTTATACCCGGGTTGATGAATACCTGACAACCGAACAAACCAAAGCGCTTAACCTTGGCATTTATGCAGCAGATCTCGGTTACCTTAGTTCTTATGATAAAACACAGGATGCGCTTAATTATCTGACATCAATGAAAAAGCTCGCGGATGATCTGGGTGTTGCCACAGCTTACGATATAGATATGATGAACCGGTTCGAGAAGAATTTAGGTACACAGGATTCAATGTACGCAATTATCAACCAGGGAGTATCTCAGGCTGATATAGTTCTGAAATCCAACGATCGTGGGGATATTGCTGCCATGCTTATCGTAGGGAGTTTTATTGAAGGATTATATATTGGCACACAACTGGTGGAACAATACCCAAAAGGCATATTTACTGAAGAACAAAAATTTACAATCCTGACTCCTTTGATCAAAGTAATCCTTGAGCAGGAAAACTCTCTGAACGATGTAATCAACCTTGCGAGTTCCGTACCTCAGGATGGCAAAATGAAGGAGATAGTTGCAGAGCTTATAATACTTCAGGAAGGCTATGCTGCCCTTGATGTTGAGGAAAAAGTTGCCGAAAATAAAGGTGAAGAACTGATGAATGATAATGCATTAAAAGAGATTACTGACCAAATTACCAAAATCAGAAATCAGATTACCGGGTAGACGCCTGTCAAATCATTCAGAAAGGGGATTGAAAAAATGTTTTTCAATCCCCTTTTTTTATGTAAAATTAGAATTCAATAAACAAACTATGAGTGAAGCATTATTAAAAGCAATACTCCGTCTTTTTGTGATTGTTGCCAAGGAAGATGATATCACGGAATCCGAACGGAAAAAAGTCATCGAATTTCTGGAACAACATTTAAATCATAAAAATGCAGAAAAATATGTTGCTTATTTTGATGAAATAGGGAATAAGGCAGTTCAAAACAGTCAAAATAAAACAGCCGTTTCGGAAATGCAGGATCTGCTGAGCTACTGTAAGCAAATAAACATTGAGTTGACAAAAAAACAAAAGACTGTCTTAGTAAAGGAACTGATTGAGCTCATACTTGCTGATGGAATTATTACAAAAAAAGAAAAAGACCTGGTAAACGCAATTGCCAACTCCATCAATGTTGACTTAAAGACGTCGACAATTTCAAAATTTTTATTAGCGCCGGCTCCCCGGATGATCTTGTGGGTGATGCATTCCTTATTATTAGAGATAGAGAAAATGAAAATGTGAATGACCAGAGGTTGCAATCCAGAAAAGACCTGAACGGTAGCCTTTGTTTTATGTATTCTGATAACAGCGACTCTTATTTTTTAAAATATATCGGAAGGGGTGAACTGCAATTAAATAACATTATGATATTACCAGGGAAAATACAGGTATTTTCTACTGGATCTGCCATTCGTAGCCAAAACATGGACCCGGTATTTTACCGTGACGTTGTATCAGGATTTAATAAGAATGAACTTGAAGATGCAGTTGTTTTTGACGCGAGCAATATACATTTCAGGTTTCCGAGTGGTAATTATGGACTCAGGGATATCAACCTCCTTGAACCATCGGGGAATCTCATTGGATTAATGGGCGCAAGCGGGGCAGGAAAATCAACTTTGCTGAATGTACTGAATGGGTCAGAAAAACCAACAAAAGGTGAAGTACTCATAAATGGAATAAATATTCACACGCAAAAAGAAAAAATTGAAGGTGTCATCGGGTTTGTACCTCAGGATGACCTGCTTATTGAAGATCTATCAGTTTTTCAGAATCTATTTTATGCAGCAAAGCTTTGTTTTGGAGACTTATCAGAACCAGATCTTACTGCGCTTGTGGACAAGACCCTTCAAAGTCTCGGGCTCTACGAGACAAGAGACCTTAAAGTGGGCTCTCCTCTTGATAAAACCATCAGTGGAGGCCAGCGAAAACGCGTTAATATAGGACTTGAACTGCTTCGCGAACCCGGGGTATTATTTGTCGATGAGCCTACTTCGGGATTATCCTCGAGGGATTCTGAAAATATTATGGACCTTCTCAAAAATCTTTCATTACGAAATAAACTGGTGTTTGTAGTTATCCACCAGCCTTCATCTGAAATATTTAAGATGTTTGATAAGTTAGTAATTCTTGATGTCGGAGGATACCAGATATACTATGGAAACCCTGTAGAAGCAGTAGCTTATTTTAAAGATGTAATTGACCTGATCAACAAAGATGAGAGCCAGTGTGAAAAATGCGGGAACATAAATCCTGAACAAATATTCAACATTATTGAAACCCGGGTAGTTGATGAGTATGGGCGTATTACGAAATCCAGGAAAATTCTGCCGGAAGAGTGGCATCAAAATTATGAGCAGCGTCGGAAACCTGTCAAACTCGAGGTAAACAAAACAGTTCTTCCCTCTTCATTGAAAATTCCGGGATTAATAAATCAATTGAAAGTGTTTATCTCCCGCGATTTCCTGGCTAAAATCAGTAACAGGCAATACATGATCATCAATTTTCTGGAAGCACCGCTGCTGGCTTTGCTCCTTGCACTTATCGTCCGCTTTTACTCAGTGGATGAGAGTAATACCGCAGGTTATCTCTTTTCAAAAAACGTAAATATTCCTTCTTATATTTTTATGAGTATTATAGTGGCATTATTCATGGGCCTGACTGTAAGCGCCGAAGAGATATTCAAAGACCGTAAAATTTTAAAAAGAGAACAGTTTTTGAACCTCAGCAGTGGTAGTTACCTTTTTTCCAAAGTATTACTTCTTCTTGCCCTTTCTGCTATTCAAACATTCTTATTTGTGCTGATTGGTAATGCAATTCTTGAAATCAGAGGCATGTACTTCTATTACTGGGCTATATTTTTCTCTTGCGCATTTTTTGCCAATATGCTGGGATTGAATATTTCTTCTGCTTTTAATTCTGCTGTAACTATTTATATTCTTATCCCTATTCTATTGATTCCGCAACTGCTTTTATCAGGGGTTGTGGTAAAATTTGATAAACTTAACCCCACACTCAGTAATGAGGCCAAAGTACCCTTAGTTGGTGATTTAATGGCCTCACGGTGGGCAATGGAAGCTGCAATGGTGGTACAATTCAAAAACAACAACTACGAAAAAATGTTTTTCGATAAAGAAAAGAAAATATATGATGCCGAGTATAAAAAGTTATACTTTTTACCAAATTTAAATACCAAACTTGACTACTGTTCAAACAATTTTGGAAGCAAGGATCAACAGGTAATGAATAAAATAATTTATAACCTCAATGTATTACATAATGAGTTGTCAAAGGAATTGCGAATTGTAGGTATTGACAAATTTCCTGATATCGAAAAACTGAATCCTGAAAACTTCAATTCTGATGTTTACACTTCTACCCGTAAATTTCTAAAAGATCTCAATTCATTTTACATTTCAAAATACAATAAAGGGATAAACGAAAAAGAAGATATTATTAAAAAGCTAACGAATACTCCTGAGAGAGCTGAAGCCTTTAGAAACCTGCGTGCTCACAATGAAAACGAAGCAATAAGCTCCATCGTGAAAAATGAAGCGGAACCAAACAGGATTGTAGAAATCAACGGAAAGCTTATTCGCAAACTAAATCCTGTTTATATGAGACCTGTTGACTATAAACATATGTTTGATTTCCGGACACAGTTTTATACCTCGGAAAAGTACTTCATGGGTGAATATATCTCAACGTTTTGGTTCAATGTGGCAGTTATGTGGACCATGAGTATAATGCTATTTATCCTTCTTTACTCTGATATTTTGAGGAAAATAGTAAATTTCAAATTCGGGAGGTAGCTTATATATCATCGGGTACAACATTCAAAAAGTTCAGATAATATACAAAATTAATCCGTTTGGATTTCAAATAAATATGACATATTTTATTTCTTTTATCTTATAATAATCGAATATCATGATACTTAATTTTTTGAAATCTTCCTGTATTTTATTAGGTATTATTCTTATTGTAAGTTGCTCAGAGCAGCAGGAAAATATATCAACTCCGGAAAATGACAATTCATTAAAACCCTGGACATCAAATCCTAAATACTGGCAATATCAGGGACAACCGGTACTATTGCTTGGAGCCACCGATAACGATAATTTGTTCCAATCACCGGATATGGTGGAGCAGCTTGATTTACTGGTTAAAAATGGGGGCAATTACATCCGCAACACCATGAGCAGCCGTGATTCGCTCGATGAATGGCCAGTTAAAATGCTGGACAATGGAAAATATGATCTGGATGACTGGAACACAGAATACTGGAACCGGATCGATAACCTTCTCAAGGCTGCAGATAAAAGAGATGTAATTGTCCAGATAGAAGTATGGGACCGCTTTGACTTTTCCAGGGATCCCTGGAAACTGAATCCGTTCAATCCCGAAAACAACATCAATTACGATTCATTGGTTGGAATGTCATCCTCATATCCAAGACACCCTGCTGCTGATGTTCAGCCTTTTTTTCACACCCCTGTCGGGTTACCGCTATATTCACCTTCGTTGGATGAAGTAAGGAGATACCAGGAAAAATATATTGACAAATTGCTTCAATACTCCTTACAATATGGTAATGTACTTTACTGCATGAACAATGAAACATCAACGCCAAAGGAATGGGGATTGTACTGGATGAAGTATATTTCAAATAGCGCTAAAGAAGAGGATAAAGATGTCTTTGTAACAGATATGTTTGACCATTATTTTACTCCCAGATCCTGTGATATCTGTAATTACGAGATCGAAAACCCTGAGTTATACCAGTTTGTGGACGTTTCCCAAATAAACTCGAGGAATTTTGGCCAGATGCATTGGGATTCATTAAAATGGATAATGGAATCAAGAAACAGTGTGGCTCCACTAAGGCCGGTCAACTGTGTAAAAACGTATGGAGGCATGAACTCCGGTTGGGGTTCAGGTAGCAATCAGGATGGAATCGAGCGGTTCGTTCGGCAGATGTTGTTAGGGGTAGCCGCAGGACGACACCACCGGAGTCCTCACGGGAATGGGAACAATGAAAAAGCCCTTGCTTCATTACGGTCCATACGAAAAATCGAAGAATCGGTGAAATTCTGGGAATTGGTACCCGCCATGGAAATCCTTAAAGAACGAATAGACAATGAGGCGTATACCGCCCGGAATGGAGATGATCATTATGTTGTTTACTTTCCGTCAGATGGATCTGTAATTGTCAACCTCCCCGATGAAGTTGATCAATACCAATTCAGTTGGATTGATATTCATACGGGGCAGGGGCAGAATCAGGAAATTGAACCGGATGAAAACTCTAAAAGTTTGGCCCTCACCGGTTTAAGCGAATATGGGGGATTCTATATCTTGTCCAGGAAGAAATAAATGATAACTTCCGGGGCGTCCTTCACCTCCATAAAAATTTCAACGAAGACTGTGAAAGGATAATCTTTCAGGAAATACCAATAGCTCATTTATGGGCAGGAGCTTTATGAAACTTTCATCCACATTCCCCTCTCTGTCCTGAATGGCAGAATAGTCAAGTTTTAAATACCTGGCAAAAAAAGAGTAAGCAGCTTTCCTTTTTGACAAGCCATAGTCATGTTTCTCGGCGGCAAAATGAACATTTTCTACCAGATCCCCTTGATTATATAATTCATACACCCCCTTGATGTATGGATATTCTACTTCCGGAGTGTTCGAGGTCCAATCGCTTCCATCAGAAATCAGAAGCAACGGCCTTGGCGCTGTAGTTGCGGCTATCTCTACATTATTGGTTTCATGATTGTCGTCTTTATGGATGGGCATACCGCTTTCGCAAACACATCCTCCAAAAAAATGGGCCGAGACCTGAACAACCTGTACAGAAACAGCAATCCGGTCATCAATCGCTGTAAGCAAAAAGGTCTGCGTAGCCCCACCAGATGCCCCCGTCATGCCAATTTGGTCAGGATCTACATCGTCCAAAGAAAGTAAATAATCCAAAACCCTGGAACTGTTGAAAAGTTGTATTTGCAGTGCATACGGGTCGTTATGATTATATTGGTAGGATTCACCGTAACCAATCATATCGTAGGCAAAAACAATGGCGCCCATTCTGGCTAGCGCCGCACAGCGCTTCTGCAGGTTTGGCCTGAACCTGCCATAGTTTCCAGGTTTATACCAGTGCCCATGCGGACTTAATATGGCAGAGACTTTACCGGTTATAATTTCAGGTTTGTACAGGTTTCCCGTAATGTATTTACCATCCGGCCCTTCAATCGCAATGTTCTCGACCGTATAGCCATCCATGTGTTGGATACCCCGGAGAATGGTGTTGAATGGCTTGTCCTTATAGACATCTAACAAGTGGGGCAATTTAGCACCCTTGTTGATCCCATGTATTATCAACTGTTTCCTTACTTCCCATTCCTCTTTATTGGAATAAGTGGTTTTGTATTCTGCCAATTGATCTTTGGCTTCTGCCTCAGTTTGGAAGTACCCGACGCGTAGGTTTTCTTTTTGCGCATTTCCGTCAAGTCCAAAAACAAGGAACAATGCAATAATAATTAATCGTATATTACTTTTATTCGTGAGTATTTTTGTCATGGTCAAGGAAAAGTAAATGTAGTTAATATTTTGGAAAGGTAGTTAGTAGCGAACATACAGATAGTTTCAATCGAATATTTCATTTCTATGTGATGGCCGGTTTGCGAATATTAACATTTTGAACTAAAATGCAACTCAATCATAAAGATGTCAAAGGCTATGAAAAGATTCTATCTCCTACCTGTATTACTGATCTTATTTATTTCCGTTCAGGCCCAGAAAAAGGTACTGTCACATGAAGATTATAAAGTCTGGAAAAACATTACTCACAAAAAGATAAGTGATAACGGGAAATGGGTGGCATACGATGCCAAACCCATGGAAGATGGCGATCCGGTATTAACTATCAAAAATACAAATGGGACCCTGGTACTTGAGGCTATGAGGGGTTCGGATCCTTCATTTACCTATGACTCGGAGTTTACGATTTTTAAAATACTTCCTGCTGTTGATTCCGTAAAGGAATTGAAGCGTGCTAAAACAAAAAAAGAAGACCTTCCAAAAGACACACTGGCTATTTATACTTTTAGTAACAAGGGGCTTACGAAAATCCCACATTTAAAAAGCTACAAACTGCCTAAAAAATGGAGTAGTTACATCGCTTACCAATACGAAACCGCTCCAAAGAAAAAAAGTCCTTCGGATACGACCAAAGTGAAAGACGATAATGCGAATGAAAAAAAGAAAAAAGCGAAGTCAAAAAAAGAAAACAAAGACAATGGATATCCCCTGGTAATCCGGAATCTGGTAACCGCAAAACAGGATACATTCAAATACGTAACCGATTACGTGTTTGCAGAAGAAAGCCAGGCATTTGCTTTTGTTACCACCGGGGAGGATTCTACAGTATTACCAGGCATTTACACGTATGATTTCAATAACGGAACAGCCGCACCGGTTTTTCGATCGAAAGGAAAGTATAAGAAACTGGCCTGGGATAAAAAAGGAAGCCAATTAGCTTTTGTGGCAGATCTTGACACCACCAAAGTCCAGATTCGCCCCTTTGGTTTATATTATTGGAAAATAGGATCGGACAGTGCCCGAATGATTGCAAATAAAGGCAATTCCTCCCTCCCGCAGGATTGGATTATCAGCGAACATTATAACGTGAACTTTTCCAAAGATGGGTCGAAATTATTTTTCGGGACAGCGCCGGAACCGATTGTACAAGATACAACACTGTTGCCTGAAGAAATTATCAACGTAGAAGTCTGGAGTTATACCGATAGTAAGTTGCATACCCAGCAAAAAGTTGAAAAAGAGAGCGATAGCAAAAAATCGTATGTTGCTGTGATGACGTTGAACAATTCGAACATCCAACAACTTGGAAACAAGACCATCGAAAATATTTCTTTAGGTGACGAAGGGAATGCCGGAATAGCCCTGGGATCAAACCCTCAACCCTACAACCGGTCGATTTCATGGGAAGGATTTCCGGGTTACAACGATTTGTATGTTGTTGATATTTCAACCGGGAATTCGGAAAAAATCGCCACGAAAATTCGAGGCAGGGCTTCGCTGTCACCAAAAGCAAAATATGTGTACTGGTATGATGTTGCTGATAGTGCATGGTTTGCATATTCAATCGCTAAAAAGAAAACACTTCAGATAACTGACAATACAACAGTTCCGTTTTACAACGAGCAAAACAACTCACCAAATCATCCCTACCCCTATGGCGTCATGGCCTGGACAGAAGATGATGCCAAAGTCCTTATTTACGACCGCTATGATATCTGGGAGATAGATCCCGGGAATAAGACAACACAGATAAATTTAACCAAAGATGGCAGATCACAGAAGCGAACTTACCGGTACGTGAAGCTTGATAAAGAAGAAAGGTTTATTTCAAAAAACCATAAACTGATCGTAAGCGCTTTTAACAATGGAGACAAAAGTGAGGGAATCTATAACCTTACATATGGGAAAAACACACTTAAAAAACTAATTGAAGGTCCTTTTAATTATGGGAGGCTCGTGAAGGCGCAGCAAGCAAACGCAATCCTTTATACCAAAGAAACGTTTACTACTTTCCCTGATGTAATTGCCACGGATCTAAGTTTCAAATCATCAGTCAAAATCAGTAATCTTAATCCACAACAAAAGGACTACAATTGGGGAAATGCAGAATTGTACAACTGGACCGCACTTGATGGAACCCCATTGGAAGGAATATTGATTAAACCTGATAATTTCGATCCTTCAAAGAAGTATCCAATGATGGTATATTTCTATGAACGAATGGCAGACCGGCTTCACAATTACAGTATTCCTGCTGCCGGTAGAGCATCGGTCAATTTTAGCTTTTATTCAGGCAGGGATTATATTGTGTTTATACCCAATATCGAATACCGCATTGGATATCCGGGGGAAAGCGCCTACAACTGCGTAATTCCCGGCGTAACATCCCTTATTGATAAAGGATTTGTAGAAAAGGATAATATTGGTGTGCAGGGCCATAGCTGGGGCGGATACCAGATTGCCTACCTTGTAACTAAAACCGATATATTTAAATGTGCAGAATCCGGCGCTCCGGTTTCCAACATGACAAGTGCCTATGGTGGTATTCGCTGGGGAACCGGATTAAGCAGAATGTTCCAGTACGAACATACGCAAAGCAGAATTGGTGGTACGCTTTGGGAGTATCCATTACGGTACATCGAGAATTCGCCAATCTTTTTCACAGATAAAATTAACACCCCGCTTTTAATTCTTCATAATGACAAAGACACAGCAGTACCGTGGTACCAGGGTATCGAATTTTTTGTTGCTCTGCGAAGGCTTGGCAAACCTGCCTGGATGGTCAACTACCAGGGGGAACCCCACGGTATTACAAAGCCCCAGAATAAAAAAGATTTTGCGATTCGGATGCAGCAGTTCTTTGACTATTATTTAAAGGATGCCCCCAAACCAAAATGGATGCGTGACGGTGTACCTGCATTGGAGGTAGGTATCAGACAGGGATATGATCCGGTAAGTACGGACGGCAATTAACAGGGAACAAGCAGCTTATGCCCGCCCGGAAACGATCAATTCCTAACGTCTTATTAAGAAAATTAGTAGGACAAAACATTTCACTTACCGGAATACTGTTTTTTCTTCCGGGTATAGCATACCTAGCAAATCTTAATCTTGGCTTCACACTGGATAATACCATGTGGGCCTGGTTTTCGCTGTTGTTTGTGATAATGGGTTCGGTTATTCTATTTTTCAATGGCAAAAAGATAGCACGAACAGTACACCTGATCATGTATGGAAATGTAGGTAAAGCTGTACTTACAGAAACTTTTGAGGATACTTCCGGAGATAAGAAGTTATATAAACTTGTATTTATGATCGAACAGGAGGACCGGCAATCTTCGTTTTCAGAAGAAATATCAGGTGAATTAACATTTAGTACGGGACATACTTATCTGGTGATTTACCAACCGGAAAGCCCGGAGGATGCGCGAATTGCAGAGCTGATTCTTCCGGAACTTAAGGAATGGCTGGAGCGAGAATAAATAGACTTATGTGATTTCCAAACTTGCATTAGTGAAATTAATAGCTCGACGGTATGTGTAATTCTGTTTTGAGCTATTGATATCCTTTAATAAAATGCTGCATCGGACAGAATTTTGACAAATAGTTGTTTAAAAATCAAAAAAAAGGCCGGCTCAACGCCGGCCCCGTTCTGCTTAACAGAACTACCACCTTACTATCCTAACCCATGAATACTAACTACAACAACCTATTATTTTGATATTTTAACCTTTAGACAACCAGGATTAATAAAGGTTTAATGAGTGAAATAATAATGATTGAAATATTTTTATTGCACCATTTTAAAAGATATTTTTCCGGTTTACCGGAACAATCTTAAAAATGCATCGTATACTAAGGTTTGGTTGCAGCAGGCAGGATTGGCTGGGTAACACTATTTTATGAAAACTGCATTTGTTCGATTCCAGCGCCCTGGCCCATTGGGATTACCTATTACTCTTTAAAGTCCAACTTTATTAAACTACTCCGGGAATACGTATTATGGGAGTGGGTTTCCAAAATTCTATTTGTGTATTCGACGATGAATATACAATCGATTTGGCATTCATAAATTCCCTCCACTAACAAAACTTATTATATCCATGGGTCTGAGCGAGACCCGTCTGAATGGCTAAGCCTGCCTAAGTCGGCCAGACAGGTACAGACCAGTTTAGATTGAGTTTAGTATTCATTATGTGTATATACATTTGTATATACAAAATGATTACGTATTATGGGAGTGGGTCTCTAAAATTCTATTTGTGATCCGATTCCTAATATACAATCGATTTGGCATTCATAAACTCCCTTATTCCTAAATGCGAAAGTTCTCTCCCATACCCTGACATTTTAATTCCTCCAAAAGGAATGGCGGGATGTGATGCGACCATCTGATTGATAAAAACAGATCCCGATTCTATTTGTTTCGCAACACGTTTTCCACGATCTATGTCGGTAGTCCAAACGGAGGCACCAAGCCCATATCGACTTGAATTAGCAATTCGAATGGCCTCTTTTTCATCTTTTGCATGAATTACTGATGCAACGGGCCCAAATATCTCCTCTTCAAATGCAGGCATTCCGGGGGCTACATTAGTGAGAACATCCGCTGGGTATCGAGCATTATTAAGCTCCTGAATTGAAGTTTTAAGAACGGAGACAGCACCATTGTTTACTGATTTAAGTACTTGATCTTTCAACTCAGTTGCCAAATCAATTCGTGCCATGGGCCCATAATCGGTAGAGTCATCCATAGGATCGCCCATTTTAAGCGAGGCGATTTTGTCAGAAAAAATGCTTACAAATTCATCATGAACTGATTCAACGACTATAAACCTTTTTGCTGCAATACAACTTTGCCCGCAATTGATCATTCGCGCCTGTGCACCTATTTTAGCGGCCGATGCAATATCTGCATCTTCCAGAATAATAAAAGGATCACTTCCACCGAGTTCGAGGACTGTCTTTTTGATATTTCTTCCAGCAGTTTCAGCAACGCTCATTCCTGCAAACTCACTACCCGTTAGTGTAACCGCTTTGACACGATCATCACTAATAATCCCATTGACTTGTCGGGAACTTGCTAAAATTGTTTGGAACACACCCGGCGGAAAACCTGCTTCCTCAAATATACCGGCAATGGCAAGTGCACACTGTGGTACATTGGAGGCATGCTTCAGCAACCCCACATTACCGGCCATTACTGCCGGTGCTGCAAACCGAAATACCTGCCAGAACGGAAAATTCCACGGCATCACTGCCAGAACCACTCCCAGTGGTGCATAGCTTATAAATGCATTTTTATCAGTAACATCCAGGGGTTCGTCAGCAATAAACCTTGTACCGTTTTCAGCATAATAACGGCAAACCCATGCACTCTTTTCAACCTCAGCCACTGATTCCCGATATATTTTACCCATTTCGCTCGTGATGATCCGGGCAAAATGTTCCTTTTCAGAAAGAAGGATTTGGCTGCATTTCAACAACAAGTCAGTCCGGGTCCCCATCCGGGAATTCCGCCAATCCAGAAAAGCCTTATTCCCCCTGGATAGTGATTCGTCAATTTCTTTTGGGGTGGCGAGAGGGAACTCCCGCAGGACCTCTCCGCTAAATGGGTTTACTGATAATATTTTTGTCACTTATTGTTCAACAGGGTATTTCGCTTCTTTCCATGCCAGGATCCCACCTTTCAGATCGTACACATGTTCGATCCCAAGATTGTTCATTATTATTCGTGAATTGCTACTTCGGCGGCCGGACCGGCAATAAATGAAGTACACCTTTTTTTTATCAAGTTCAGCCACTTTCTCCTTAAAATTTTCGTTCTTATAATCGATGAGAATTGCTCCTTCAATTTTTTCCGCATTGTATTCTTCGGGGGTACGTACATCAATTATTATTACATTCAGGGGTTTTTTATCGACAGTATTTTTGAATTTTTCCGGCCCAACGAGGTACCTGTCAATCTCTTGCTGAAGATTGGTCTCGGGCAGAATAAATCCGGAAAACAAAAGGATTATTAAAGCCGGTAATAAAGCAATTTTTTTCATTGTTCTGGTATTTAAGTCCTATACAATTATGCAAGATAACAAAAATGTCATTTTAATGATTCCTTCTTTTTCAAACTACATCTAATCAAACTCCGATGGAGTTTTTAGCGACAGGTTATGAGTTATACAATAATCCAAGGCCGATGGCCTTATTTAATTTTTGAAATCGTATAATCAACCACCCTAACAATGAAATCCAATTCCCTGGAAACTCGATAAAATCTCGTAAATTCTGTGGCCATTCCCTAAATTTCACCACTTTCAAAATATAGAACTCCATCGGAGTTCGATTACTGTAACTGAATAAACACACCTGATCAACTCCACCGGAGTTGGATAGTCATTTATTGATGCCTTTTATAAATATTTTATCAATATATCATTCCATCATTCCATCATTCCATCATCATGCCTTCGGCATGCAGGTCCATCATTTTAGCATTTAATCATTCAATCATTCTTTCTATCATTACAATCCTCATTAAATTTGTAGCTAACTTTTAAAAAATAAATCTGCAACAGTATTGGACAATTAAGAATATGAAAATCAGGCCCTTCGTACTAAAAGAAACAAATTGGAAAACCGTAAAAGCAACGGATTATAAAGTTGCTATTTTACCCTGGGGAGCCACCGAAGCTCACAATTATCATATGCCTTATGCTACAGATAATTTCGAGGCAGAGTACCTGTCGGAGGTATCGGCAGAAAAAGCCTGGGATAGGGGGGCCAAAGTAATCGTATTACCGGTGTTACCTTTTGGTGTAAATACCGGACAGCTGGAGGTTGATTTGTGCATAAATCTTAACCCAAGCACACAATATAAAATACTTAAAGATATTACAGATGTATTGTCACGGCAGAAAATTGATAAACTAGTAATTCTAAATTCACATGGAGGAAATAATTTCAAACAAATGATACGGGAACTATCGACAGCGTATCCTGATGTATTTGTTTGTGTTATCAACTGGTGGCAGGTCCTGAACGCTCAGAAATATTTTGATGAGCCGGGCGATCATGCCGGAGAAATGGAAACGAGCGTAATGATGCATATTACTCCGGATTTTGTTCTTCCACTCTCTGAAGCCGGAGATGGATCTGCTAAAAAATTCAAAATTAAAGGATTAAAAGAAGGATGGGCGTCAACCCAGCGTCACTGGCCATCAGTTTCAAAAGACACCGGTGTGGGAAATCCTGCAAAATCCACAGTTGAAAAAGGTCAAATATTTCTCGAAGCAATTACCAATGAGATAGGTGAATTTCTGGTTGAGCTTGCCCGGGCAGATAAAGATGACCTCTATGAATAAAGAAATACTGCTAAATATGAGGAATAAATATTAGTAATGACAACAAAAAATTCTACATCAGAATCAACTATCATTCATCGCCCTCCTTGACCCATAAATTCTCCATTTCCTCAAGTGATTTTCCTTTCGTCTCAGGGATGTATTTCAACACGAATGCAAATTGAATGACTTCTTTGAAACTGAAAGTCCTTTGGGGAAAACAAAGGTCAAAAAAAAGCCCCATAATTTGATGGGGCTATAATCATTGGTATTTACTTAATTAAATTATTTCAGGATGCAGCTTGTTCTGAGTGCATTTTTTCAATTTCTTCTTGCTCCCGGGACATTTCTTCCAGTGTTCTACCCTTTGTCTCCTTTACAAAGGACTTAACAAAGAAATAGGCAATGAATCCAAACATGGCATACACACCGTATGAAACCCCAAGGCCTAAATACCTGAGCATTATTGGGAATGTCATGGTGATTGTAAAATTTGAACCCCACTGGGCAATCCCACATATCGCCAGAGCAGCTCCCCTGTATTGATTTGGAAACATCTCACCAAGCATCACCCACATTACTGGTCCCCAGGATGCTGCGAAGAAGGCAATGTATACATTAGCAGCTATTAGAGCATAGGTGCCATTGTTCCCTTCCAAAATAAGATTATTTGCGCTATCAACGCCCGCAGTACCGAAAAGATAAGCAAGTACTCCCAACATAATTGCCTGACCTATTGAACCAACCAACAGTAGTGGTTTTCTACCCAATTTATCGATAAGTACGATGGCAACGAATGTGAAAAAAATATTAACGCTGCCACTGATAACATTTGTCAATAGAGCATCCGCTTCCGTAAATCCTGCCGCCTGCCAAAGAGTGGCGCCATAATAAAATATAACATTAATGCCGGTAAACTGCTGTAACACAGCAAGTCCAATCCCAACCCAAACCAGGGGATGAATTTTACTTGTGTATTTACTGATTATATCACTTAAACGAGGTTTACTACTCTCTCTAACCGTTGATTTGATATCATCGACTTTTGCCGCCGCTTCCGTAGCATTGGATATTTTGGTTAAGACATCCAGGGCTGCATCAGATTTGTTTGCAGCTACGAGGTATCTCGGTGATTCAGGTATGAATATTAAAACAACAAAAAACAATCCAGCAGGAATTATTTCAACCCAGAACATCCAGGACCAGGTCTGGAAACCCATCCATAATTCCTCCTCTGCTCCACCTGAAACACCAACCAGCCAATAATTGCTCATAAATGCTGAAAACAATCCAATTACGATCATTAATTGCTGTAAGGTGGCAAGTCGTCCCCTGATTTTATGAGGTGCAATTTCACTGATATATGCCGGAGCTAAAATACTGGCAGCACCTACCGCAAGACCTCCAATTAGTCTATAGATAACAAACTCAAGAGAACTCCCGGCTATTCCCGAACCCATGGCGCTGATCATAAATACCAATGCGCTGGCAAGCATCATGGGTTTTCTTCCAAATCTATCAGCAAATGTTCCGGCAAAGAATGCACCAACTACGCATCCCAGTAGAACCGAAGCCACATTGAATCCAGTGCCTGCGGCATCAGAATTAAAAGCAACCTGTAAAGCATCAACTGTCCCATTAATTACTCCACTATCAAATCCAAATAAGAATCCTCCAATGGCTGCAGCAAATGCCATAAACACAACCCTGGGTAAATTATAACTTTCCGAATCTTTAGTCATTTGTGTTGTTGTATTAAGTGTATGTTTCTTAAAAATTGCACCAACTTAATAAATTTAGTTTTAATCATTGGTATAAGGCATACAAAATCTGCTATAGGTCCAATATGAACAAAAAGAGGCCTGTTGAAATGAATTCATACCACTGTTCAAGCATATTATCTATAGGATTTTTCTTATACCAACCTGACATATATCATTGGCTTTTAAATAATTATCAGATACTATGAAGACATGATTCGAATACTTATTGTTGTCTTAAAATAGAATTTCTGTATCCGGGATTTGTCTGAAGTTGCTCCATAGGTCTTTATTGATTCAAGGTGGCAAGAAAGTTGAATTCGATTGCTAAAACAAGTTTATTCGCAAGTTTTCGTTTTTTTACCACTCTGAAATAACATGATATTTTGGGGAATAATGTAAATGGTATAATTATGCAAT
>SDBV01001689.1_pt1 | contig 33104 bp, 31 predicted proteins | sample 2277081 | NCBI WGS metagenome assembly SDBV01 (sample SAMN10402039, study PRJNA504765) | marine sediment metagenome | isolation source: marine sediment core GS10_PC15, 223 cmbsf | place: Arctic Ocean: Southern Knipovich Ridge | collected 2010 | reverse complement strand
ACAGTTAATGGATTGATTCCTAACGAGTTAGATTTTTTTCGTAGACGTAAAATATTACGTTGAATAATGCCTTATGTGCTGTTTTACAGCTTTTTACGCAAAATAGGGTGGTAAACTTGGGATATATGCGAAAGGAGTAATGTTACGCAAAGAGTTTGGCTGCCTTAACAATTTCCATGCCCCGAAGAATTGCTTTTTCATTTACCGGGATCAGGTGATGGTGCCTTTCGGGCAATGATTTGCGTAGCCCCTTGATCACATTTTCCAGGTTTACCACCGGGTTTATCTTGATGTAGGCCCCAAGTACCACCATGTTAAAAGTGATGGGTGATTTCATCCTGGCTGCTTCCGCCGCCGCTTCCACCTGGAAGATCCGGATATCATCACGTTCAGGGCGACGGGTAATGCCATTGGGATCGTAAATCATCAATCCGCCCGGCTTCACCATGTCTTCAAACTTATCCACCGATTGCTGATTCAGCAGGATGGCTGTGTCAAAACTCTGCAAGACCGGCGAACTTATCCGATCGTCACTGAGTATCACAGTCACATTGGCGGTGCCGCCCCGCATTTCAGGTCCGTATGAAGGCATCCAGCTCACTTCCTGTTCCTGCATGATGCCCGAATAGGCCAAGATCTTACCCATGGAAAGAACGCCCTGTCCCCCGAATCCAGCTATAATTATCTCTTCCGTCATAACGCTCGAGTTTGATCTATCTAACTTTTCTTCTTCCTAACTTCCTAACCTCCTAACTTTTAACCAACTCCCCATCCACCTTTATATCACCCATGGGGTAGAACGGGAACATGTTTTCTTCCATCCATATATTTGAGTCGTTGGGCGTCATCTTCCAACCGGAGTTGCAATTGGACACAAACTCGATGAAAGACAAACCTTTCTTCTCCTTCTGGATCTCCAGGGCTTTGCGGATGGCCTTTTTTGCTTTGCGAACCGGACCTGGCTTATGAACAGCTTGCCGGGTCACATAATAGACGCCCGAAAACTGAGCAATCATCTCGGTGATTTTATAGGGCGGACCCATGGTCGCACTGTCCCGGCCATAAGGTGAGGTGGAAGACTTCATTCCCTCCAGGGTGGTGGGAGCCATCTGTCCTCCCGTCATCCCATAGATCCCGTTATTCACAAAGAAAATGGTTATGTTCTCTCCACGGTTACATGCGTGAATGGTTTCGGCGGTTCCAATGGCGGCCAGGTCTCCGTCTCCCTGGTAAGTAAATACAAACTTATCAGGCCACAATCGCTTGATTCCGGTGGCAACCGCCGGAGCCCGGCCGTGAGCAGCCTGGGTCCAATCCACATCCATGAAATCATAGGCAATCACCGCGCATCCTACTGGTGCAACCCCAATGATATCTGACTGGATGCCCATCTCTTCGACCACCTCCATGATCAGGTGATGGATGGTACCATGACCACAACCAGGGCAATAGGAGAGGGTGGTATCGGTCATCAACGGGGTGCGCCTGTGAACCAGGTTCCCGTCCCTGATAATCTCCTTTATTTCCATTTAAAATCCTCCTATAAATTTATCTTCAACTGCACTCAACACATCTTCCGGTGTATGGATCTTCCCTCCCATCATTCCATAGTGGGACACCGGAACTCTTCCATTTACAGCCAGTCTCACATCCTCCACCATCTGTCCGGCACTCAATTCCACCGACATCATCGCCTTCACCTGCCTGGCGAGTCTGGCAATTTCGTCGGTTGGGAACGGATACAGGGTCTGAGGCCTCAGCAATCCGATCTTCTTGCCCCTTCCTCTTGCTATGTCCACCACTTTCTGACAGATCCGGGCACTGGAACCATAGGCAACCAGCAGAAATTCCGCATCATCACAAGCGATCCTTTCGAACATCACATCCTCTTTCATGCTCCTGTATTTCTCCTGCAGTTTCAGGTTGTGTTCATACTGCCGGTCCGGATCCAGGTTGAGTGATGTAATGATGTTCCTTTCCCTGTCAGGGGTCTTTCCCGTAATAACCCACGACTGATCAAACTCTTCTGTCCTGGTTTTCTGCTCGGGCAGCTCAACTTTTTCCATCATCTGCCCGATCAATCCGTCAGTGAGGATCATGGCTGGATTCCTGTATTTAAAGGCAAGCTCAAAAGAGAGGTCTACATAATCTGCCATCTCCTGAACCGATGCCGGTGCAAGTACAATGAGGCGATAATCGCCATGCCCTCCACCTTTGGTGGCCTGAAAGTAATCGGCCTGCGAAGGCTGGATGGTTCCCAGTCCCGGACCACCCCTCACCACATTGACGATCAGACAGGGAAGTTCAGCCCCTGCAATGTAGCTGATCCCCTCCTGCATCAGGCTGATTCCCGGACTTGATGAAGATGTCATTACTTTCTTCCCGGTACCCGCAGCACCATACACCATATTGATGGAGGCTATCTCACTCTCCGCCTGCAGGACCACCATGCCGGTCCGCTCCTCAGGCCGCTGGAGGGTCAGGTACTCAAGGACCTCTGACTGCGGCGTAATGGGGTATCCAAAATAGGCATCCACACCCGCCCTGATGGCAGCTTCTGCAATGGCCTCATTTCCCTTCATTAATGCCAGTTCCTTCATAAATCGCTTCTTTAATTTTGTTTAACCCTGTATACCGTGATCACACCATCCGGACACACCACGGCACAGTTTGTACACCCTGTGCAATATTCCGGGGTCTCCATATAGGCGTAGTGGTATCCTTTCCCGTTCACCTCTGCTGCCATGCCTATGGTGTCGGTTGGACAATTCACCATGCAGACCTGGCAGCCTTTGCATCGCTCCACATCCACCACAATGGCTCCTCTTGCTTTTGCCATACTATGTTAAATTTTTTAGTGCAATCACCAAATGTAATAATTCTCAGGTTCCTTCAAGGTTGTTATTGGACAGGTTTGCCCTGTGGCCACATTTTAGGGATAAAAAATACTATTCAGGGATGGGGTGGTGCAGGCTGAATTGCTTTAACCGCTCTTCCAGCACATTGAACTGATCTCTTCTAACCTGTGACACACAAGCCCTTAAGCCCTCCGTACGGGTGCTCCCTGTTATCCCCAGTGAAATGGCACTGATCCCGTAATAGAGCAGTTCCTCAACCAGCTGGGATCCCTCAAAACCGGGGTATGAAAGGGTAAAATAAAATCCATCGGCTATGGGTTCATCCAGATCCATGTCATACACAATCCGGAATCCGTACTTCTGGAACAATGCTTTCATGATGGTCGCCTTCTCCCCGTAATCCCTCACATCACTGATGTAGTTGTACCTCCCGTCATTCACCGCTTTGAAAATGGCTGACAGGGCATACTGTGCCGTATGGGATGCGCCGGCAGACAGGGCGTAGAGTGCCCCGTAAATCATTGCATGTCCGAATTTCTCAGAAGAATAATACCGTTTCAGATCGGGGTAGGTGCGGTTATATAATCCGGGCGCAATGATCATCATTCCAATTCTCTGTCCCGCATAACTAAATGCCTTTGAACTGGAAATCAGGAGCAGGTAGTTGTCCGTGTACTTTGCCACCGTAACCTGGAATGGCGGAACACCCGGTTTTGAAAGATCCTTCCTGAAATCCATTCCAAAATAGGCCAGGTCCTCGATGACGGTTAAATCATATTTCCTGGAAATTTCACCAATAACTTCCAGTTCCTGCTCATTCAGGCAGATCCACGACGGATTGTTGGGATTTGAATAAAGGATGGAAGAGTAGTTGCCCCTGAGGATCTCCTCCTCCATTTTTGCCTTCAGTTTATCCCCCCTGAAATCGTAAAGGTCAAAGGAACCGAATGAATGACCCAGTACCAGGCACTGCTGCTTCTGAACCGGGAAACCCGGATCCAGGAAAAGGGTACCGGTCCGCTTATGATCCGACCGGTTCGCCACCATGAATGAAGCCATCCCTCCCATCATGGAGCCAACCGTCGGGACACAATGCATGGGTTCCACATCCACATCCAGGAAAAGTTTAATGAACCTGGCAGCTTCTTCTTTCAGTGATATAATCCCTTCGATGTTGGGATACTTTGACGCCACACCTTTACGCAATGCAATCATCTCTGCTTCAACTCCCACAAACGTAGGTTCGAGACCGGGCACTCCCATCTCCATCCGAATGAACTCCTCACCGGTAATACCTTCTATATCGTTAACGATCTTGACCAACTCCCTGATGGTGGCCTTGCCGGCCGGGTGTACGCCAAATGCATCAATAACTTCATTTACAACTTCTGCAGCAATGGGTGTGGACTTCATTTGCAATGGGTTTAAAAATCCAGTGTGAATTTAGAGAAAGAGAAAAAAAAGTGTTGTGTCCGACAGCATATTGCGGATGTGTTATACAACGCTTTTCTCGATCCTGATCCTCGCGTCAACCACAACCAGGCGATCTGCCTTCCCCATGATGGGGTTCAGGTCCAGCTCCACAATTTCTGTGGCATACCTCAGTATGCTGGAAAGCCTCACCAGGATCCCGGCATAGGACTCTATATCGATTCCTTCCTGTCCACGCATTCCCTTTAATATTTTGTAACCCTTCAGGGAACGGATCATCCGGTGGCTTTCTGCCATGGACAGGGGTGCCAGTCCGGATGAAAAATCCTTCAGGACTTCCACGTAAATTCCCCCTATCCCACACAGCACCACATGTCCGAATGAGGGTTCGTATTTGGCACCGGCAAACAACTCAATTCCTTCGAGCATGGGTTGCAACAACACCCCTGTAAATCCTTCAATCTTTTTCATCCGCCGGAAGTGATCCCTGAGGTCAGTGTCGTTTTCAATCCCCAGTGCCACTCCGCCCACATCCGACTTATGAACAGGTCCCACCACTTTCATCACAAGCGGATACCCGGTTTCACAGGCAAGCTCTTCAAGGGAGGCCACATCAACAGCTACCCCTTCCTTTACCCGGGGAATGCCCCCGGCATCCAGGATTTGCTGAATCTTTTCAGGCGACAGGTAGCCGTCATCAGCCATGTCGATCACCTCCCTGACGGCCTGGATATTGATCCCGTCCAGGTTTGGCTTGCTCCCGGCGGGAGCATCTGTATTATGGATCCGGGTCAGTGCCTGGCCCAGTAAAACCTCATCCGGGAAATTGATATGACCATGGGACAGAAACTCTTTTACCTCTTCCGAAGCTGTGGTCACAGATGGAAGAACCGGGAAGATGGGCTTGCTACAGCTCAGCATCTTCTGGTGCAAAACCTCGTAAACATCAAATACGTGGGAGAGTCCCGGGGTACCGAAAATCACCACAATACCATCGATCTCCCTGAAGGAAGTTTCACAGAAATCGATGGAAATTCCAAGCTGTTCGGCATTTCCCGTGGCCAGCATATCGATGGGATTTGAAGCCGATGACCCTGGAAAAAGGTGTGTGAGTAACCGGTCAACCTCCGGGCCTTCCAGGTGGGGTACATCCATATCTCCCTGGGCAAGTATATCGGTAAGCATCACCGCCGGACCTCCGGCATGGGTAATGATGGCCAGGTTTCTTCCCTTAAGCGGTGGATGCAACATGACAGAAGCCACTGTGGTGAGTTCTTCCCTTCCATAACAACGAATGATACCTGCCTTACGGAACAGGGCATCCACAGCCATGTCTGAACTTGCCATGGCTCCGGTATGAGAGGAGGCCGCCCTGCTGCCTGCATCGGTGGTGCCTGCCTTGATGGCTGCAATTCTACACCCTTTCCTGATCAGGGAAGTGGCATGGGTGAGTAACCTGTCGGGATCCTTGATGGTCTCGAAATAGAGGATTTTATTCCTGGAAGAATTACCCTCCCGGTACGTTTCATCGAAGTATTGCAGCACGTCCTCCACCCCCATCTGGGCTGAGTTCCCCACCGAAAAAACGTGGTTGAATTTGAGCCCTTTCTGCAATCCTGCTTCCATGATGAATATTGCAGTGGCTCCGCTTCCGGATATGAAATCGCATCCCTGGGGATCGAGCCCTGGAATGGGCAGGGTAAATACACCCTGGTAGGCAGGGGTCATCACCCCGATGCAATTGGGACCAATCAGTGTTGCATCGTGGGCCCTGCATATCTCTACAATTTCGTTTTCTATGGTGGCTCCCGCTTCATTCTCCTCACTGAATCCTGCAGACACTATGATAAAGGCCCTTGTATTCCGGGTCTCAGCCAGCTCCCTTACAGTCTCCCGGCAAAGTGTGGCCGGAATGGCCAGGATGGCCAGGTCGGTATCCGGTAATTCCTTTACATCCCGGTAAGAGGGCAATCCCTGGATGGTGTCTTCCTTTGGATTAAGGGCATAGAGCTTCCCCCCGAATGTCCCGGTACGAATATTGTGAAAAAGCTTGCCTCCGGGTTTTGCAATGTTATTGGAGGCGCCAACAACTACAATGCTCTCTGGTTCAATAATTTGACGATTAATCATATGGATCGGATTAGCTGATCCAAAGATAAGAAAGCTCTCATGTGTCTTTGAAGGTACCGGACTGTCTTAGAACATACAATCCAAGAAAGGAAAAAAAATAAGGCAAGTTGCTACTCTCCCTAAAACCCTCAAAAGATTCGCAACTTGCCTTGCACCCCAACAATTACTTTCCGTCTATATTAACCACAAATCATCATTTAGGTTGCCCGTAATATACAATTTAACATATGAAGGGGTATTTTTTAACATTTGGGCACCCATTTAACCGGCCAGTACCGACTTAACCTTCACCCCCGGCATCCTGCCAAGCTTGCCGGTCAGTGATCCGATCCGGTCAGTATCACCCTCCATAACCAGTGAGATAATGTTGATGGAACGATCCCTCAGTGGAATCCCCTGCCTGCCCAGGATCATTTCCGAATGCTCGGAAATAACATTGTTGATCCGCTGTATATCACCTTCTTCGGTGACCAGGAGGATCACAGCTCCGATTCTTTGTTCCATCATGATTGAACTATTTCTTCGCCATCTTCACAAAATAGGCCACCTTTTCCAGGGAGGTGATCATATCGTATTCATCCAGGTAAACATCCTGGGTAACATTTAAAGCAACAGTGGTAAAATTCAACACACCCTTTATGCCTGCTTCAACCAGCTGTTTGGAAACCTCTGTTGCGGCATCGGCAGGTACAGTCATAATGGCAATGGAGATGTTGTGTGATTCCACCAACTCCCTGATCCGGTTCAGTGGATAGCACTTCACTCCCGAGATTACCCGGTCAATTTTAGTGTGATCCACATCAAACGTAGCGATGATGTTGAGCCTTGAACGTTTTCCCACAAAATAAGTGGTCACAGCCCTTCCCAGGTTACCCACACCGATCACCGCCACATTCAATCCCTTTTCCGAATCAAGTATATCTCCGATAACATCGATGAGCTCCCTCACATCATACCCCTTGCGCTGCATGCTCGAATAACCGATGAACATGATATCGCGTCGCACCTGAACTGCCGTATTGTGATGAAGTCCGGCAAGTTCATGAGAATAGATATACATCTTACCCTCTTCCAGGCACTGTAAAAGGGATCTGCGATATTCGCTTAATCTTTCAACGGTACGTTCCGGTAGCAACATAAGAAATTGAATGCATTTTATGCAATAGTACGAAATATTGTTAATTTAATCACGGTTTCATTTCAAGAGTACCTCTGACAGGTGCCCTCAACTATAGCAACACCTCCCTTTTTGTAAATACAGTATGTAACAGCCCCCTGGCTACTTCGCTCCCCGGTTCTTCCAGGAACTCCTCATAGAGCCGGAGTACCGCCTGGTCCTGATGTGCCGCGTGGAGGGAACCTTCATTGTCAATGTCGTACACAGCTTTTGACCGGGTTCGGATGATCCTTTCATCAACCGGAAGTGGTTGGCCTCCTCCATTGATGCAGCCATCCGGACATGCCATAACTTCCAGCAGGTCCATCTTTTTCTTCCCCGACCGTATATCTTCCAGTAAAGCCACTGCATGGGAAAGACCGCTTACAGAGGCCATTCGAATCTCCTTGTTCCCTGCCTTCACAGTCATTTCCCTGTATGCCCTGTGCAGGCGAAACCTGTGAAGTTTTGCTGGTGCCAGGTCTTTTCCTGTCATTTGCCGGTAAATGGTTCGAACCGTGGCTTCAGCTTCACCGCCTGCAATCCCGGTCAACTTGCCAGCTGTACCTGTTGAATGAAACGGAGCATCGGGCGCTTCCGGTTCCAGCTGGTCCAGGTCCAGTCCGCTGAGACGGATCAACCTGGCTAGTTCCCTGGTTGTGAGGACCAGGTCAATGACCGGAATACCCGATTGGGTCATCATTCGGCGGGCTTCGCTTTTGGCGGCGATGCACGAAGAAATCACCACAGAAACGATCTCTTTCTTCTCCATTTCATTCTGCCTGGCAAACCAGCTTCTGATCAGGCTGCCTGTGAGCTGTTGTGGCGACTTAAGCGGGGAGAGGCACGGGATCAGTTCGGGATAATACTGCTCAACGTACTGCACCCACGCAGGACACGAACTGGTGATAAGTGGATAAGCATGCTCTCCCTGATTCCGCTCAGCATAGATCCTGGCCTGTTCCATGATCATTACCTCCGCTCCAAACGAAGTATCAAAGACGTAATCAAAACCGTACCTGCGAAGGACTGCATTGATGATCCCGCTCAAGTCGTAACCTGGCTTATAACCCAGTTGCTCGGCTACAGAAACCGCCACCGCCGGAGAATACTGAACCACCACGGTCTTGCCGGGGGCGTGAATATGGGTTTCAAGTTCAGGAAATTGCACATGTTCGATAAGAGCACCTGTGGGACATGCAATAAGGCACTGTCCACAGGATGTGCAATTGGAAAAATACAATGGTTTGGCCAGGGTGGTTGAAATTTGTAATTCATGTCCCCGATGTGCAAAATCAAGGCAGGAAGTAGCCATTAGCTCCTCGCAAACCCGCACACACCTGCCACACAGGATGCACTTTGACGGGTCCCTGATAATGGCCGGACTTGACTTGTCTGTTTTAGGGAGATTCTTCTTCCCCCGAAAACGCCGCTCCCTGATGTTCAGGTCTTCCGATAACGATTGCAGCTCACAGGATCCATTTCGTTCACAGTACAGGCAATCATCGGGATGGTTGGAAAGCAGCAGTTCCACATTGGTTTTCCTGGCCTTTAAAACCCTGGGGGAATGGGTCATGATTTTCAGGGGTTCATCGATGGGAAATGAGCAGGCCGGCACCAGGTTTTCGCTTCCCTCCACCTCAACCACACACATACGGCATGCGCCGGAAGGTGAAAAATTTTTCATACTGCAAAGGGTGGGGACATGCATTCCGTTCCGGTTCAACGCAGTTAAAATGGTCTCCCCTTTCACCGCCTCCATCGCCATGCCATTTACATCCAGCCTGATTCCCATGGTTATCGTTATTTATAATAAACTGCACTGAATTTACACACTTCGTAACAAATCCCGCATCCGACGCATTTCTCCTGTACAATGAAATAGGGATGCCTTGCGGTGCCAATGATGGCTTCAGCAGGACACCTTTTGGCACAGATGGAGCACCCGGTGCACATCTCCACATCGATGAACCAGCTTCTCAATTCTGTGCAGCTGTTGGAAGGACATTTCTGATCGAAAATGTGCTCCTCGTACTCCTCCCTGAAGTACTTCAGGCTGCTTAATACCGGGTTGGGAGCATTCTGACCGAGTCCGCAAAGAGAGGTATCCTTCATGACCTCGGCCAGGCTTTTCAGCTGCATCACTCCCTTGAATCGATCCAGGGTGGTAAGTCCCTTTTCTTCCTCCGGCTTGCGGGTGATGCTGTCCAGGATCTCTGCAGTCCTCCGGGTTCCTTCCCTGCAGGGAATGCATTTCCCGCAACTCTGTTTATCCACATAGTCCATGAAGTACCTGACAGTATTTACCACGCAGGTCTTGTCATCCATGACAAGGATTCCCCCCGAACCAAGGACCAGGTCATGGAATTTCATATGATCAAAAGTAACTGGAATATCCATCAGCTCCACCGGTACCATGCAACCCAGGGGGCCACCCACATGCAGGGCTTTCAGCTTTCTTCCCTTGTTTACACCCCCGATGATCTCATTCACAATGGTGTTGAATGTAGTACCCATGGGAACCTCCACCAGACCTGAAATTCTTGCTTTGCCTGATATACTGAATATTTTTGTCCCCGAACAATCCTCCGGACCAATGCCCTTAAACCAAGCTGGTCCGTTCCGGATGATCCCCGGAAGGTTGGCCAGGGTCTCCACATTGTTCACCACAGTTGGACGCCCCAGGTATCCGGAGGTGGAAGGGAAAGGCGGCTTGGATGATGGCATGCCACGTCTTCCTTCCAGGCTGGCAATCAGCGCCGTTTCCTCTCCACAGACAAAAGCTCCGGGACCTTTCCTGAGAGAGATCTGCAGGTTGTATCCGCTGTCATGGATGTTACCCCCCAGCAATCCCAATTCTCTTAGTTGATGAATGGCATTATCAATACGTCTTATGGAATCTTTGTATTCGCTACGGATATATATGTATGCCCGGTTGGAGCCAATGGCATAAGATGCAATGGCGATTCCTTCAAGGAGCCTGAAAGGATTCCCTTCCATGAGTGTGCGATCCATAAATGCTCCCGGATCACTCTCTTCCGCATTGCAAATGAGGTACTTTTGATCGGAGGGTGTATCAAATGCCACTTTCCATTTCTTCCCGGTGGGGAATCCGCCGCCCGACCTTCCACGCAACCCGCTAAGGGTAACCAGGTCAATTACTTCACTGAAGGTATAACTGCGGATGATCTTCAAAAAAGCTTTGTAGCCACCACGGGCCACATACTCTCCAAAGGAAAAGGGATCAATGATTCCACAGTCTTCCATGACAATGCGCCGCTGCAGTGCAAAGAAGGGGATCTCATCCAGGTAAGAGATATCATTCCAGGGCTCCTGTCCATCCCGGCGGAGCTGTCCGATCAACAACTTTTCGGGAATCTCCAGGTGAAACAGGTCATCAAGTAGTACAGGCACCTTATCTGCAGTTACCCTGCTGAAAAAAACACGGGTTCTTCCCGGCAGTTGTATCGAAACCACAGGTTCTTCCGAGCTGAGTCCGATGCTTCCCGATTCACGCAATTCAATCTCAATGGATCGTTCGGCCACATATTGCTCAATGGCTTCCCATGTTTTCCTTGCACCGGCCACAATTCCCGAGATTGAGCTGTTCACCATGATCAGGGGGATGCTGAGCCGCTCCCTGTTTAGCAACGCCACCTGTTCCTGCTCTCCGCCGGACAATTCCGATGGGTCGGTCTGGGCAAGTTTCAGTAAAAATTCTTTATCCGGCAGCATCCTCGCGGCATTGATTAATTACCTCTCTTACCTCTTTGACTGTAATCCCGGAGTAATATGTTCCGTTGACGGATATCACCGGCGATTGTCCACATGCCCCGATGCACGACTGCACTTCAAGGCTGAAGAGTCCGTCCCTGGTGGTCTCACCATCTCCGATCTCCAGCAACTTGGTAATCTCCCGCCGCAAATCTCCGGACCCACTCATATGACATGATGTTCCGTTGCACAGTATAATGTGGTAAGAACCTCTCGGGGAGAAGGAGAACTGGTTATAAAAGGTAGCCAGTCCGTATACCTTACTTGTGGGAAGAGAAAGATGGGCGCCGATCCTGGCAATGGCATCCTCTGAGATATGGTCAAATTCATCCTGCACTGCCTGCAGCAGCGGGATCAACGCATTCCGTTTTATTTGCGGAAATCGTTGGAGGATCTCATCGATCCGGGCTACCTCTGTTTTCATAAAATTGACTAAGAATCAACTTTTAATGCGTTAAAATGCCGCAAGTTCACAGATCACTTAAAGATATTGATTATGTTTGTTATTTAAAAAACACTAATTAATTTGAACAGAATATAAATTAGAATCTGCCTGATCTGAATTTAGGGCACTGTGCCCTTTACTAACTTTGACTGCACACGGTGTTATGGCACTGGTTAGAAAAGAGATAAAGATATGCCTTGGAAGTTCCTGCTTCAGCCGGGGTAACAAGAAGACCCTGCAACTGGTCCAGCAGTACCTTAAAGACCACCAGCTGGAGCATGATGTGATCCTGAAAGGGAACCACTGTTTCAGTGACTGCAGTTCCGGACCTGTTCTGAAGATTGGTGCAAAGGTATATGAGCATGTGACCCTGGACAATGTCCTGGATATCCTGCAGAAGGAATTTGGTGATTTGTAAAATGTATTTTATGGAACCCCTGCTAAAGATCAACAACGAAACTTGCACTGCCTGCTATTCCTGTGTGAGGGCCTGCCCGGTAAAAGCGATCCGGGTTTCGTCGGAAAAGATAAAGCCTGTGATCGTACCCGAACGATGCATAGGTTGCGGAAGCTGTGTTGCTGTCTGTGGTCCCGGTGCCATAGAAATAAGGAATACCCGGGATGAACTGACCCAATTGCTAAAGCTGGGAAAGAAAGTGGCCGCCCTGGTGGACCCCTCCATTGCAGGCGAATTCCCCGACATTACCGATTACAGGAAATTCGTACAGATGTTGCGCACACTGGGATTTGATCATGTTCATGAAGTGGCTTTCGGAGTCGACCTGGTGGCAAGGGCGTACAAAGATCTCTTTAAAAAGAGCAAGGGAAAATATTACATCATGTCCAATGATCCGGTAACTATCTCATTCATAGAGAAATACAAAACCGGACTTATACCCAACCTGGCACCCATCCTGCCGCCTGTAGCTGCCACAGCAAAAGTGACCCGCAGGATCGCCGGTGACGATGTGATCCTTGTATACATCAGTCCCCTCATTGCCAGCAAGGACGAAATACTAAGGTTTGCAGGTGAAAGCCGGATCGATCTGGCAATCACATTTGTGGAACTCAGGGAACTCTTCACCGATGCCAATATCCATGAAACAGACCTGGAATACAGTGACTTTGATGCCCCGCTGGGTTATAAGGGATCGTTCTTTCCCGTTGCCAACGGGATTATCCAGGCCGCCGGCCTCAATGAGGAGTTGCATGAAACCACGGTGGTAACCATTGAAGGTGCAGGCATGATCGAAGCCATCAATGAATTTGAAAATGACATCGGAGCCATTAAAAGCCATTTCAACCTCTTCTACAAGGAGTTTCTCATGGGCAGGGGTACAAGCATGGGGGGCAAAAGGATCCTGCGGCGCAGTCAGCTCATCAAATATGTCAACAAACGGTTAAAGATCCTTGACCTGAAAGGTTGGGAAAAGTCCATGGATGCGTTTGGTGACCTGGACCTCTCAAGAAAATTCAGAAATGATGACCAGTCACTCCCCGAACCCCCGGAGAATAAGCTGAACAAGATCCTGATGGAGCTGGACCAGCTGGGGTCAACCGATGTGGGTTGCGGAGAGTGTGGTTATGCAAGCTGTACTGACTTTGCCAGAGCCATCGCCCAGGGGCTTGCCATTCCCGAGATGTGCAATACATTTGTTTCAAAGAACCGGCAGGACCACATTCAATCGCTAAAGATCAGCAACGAAAAGCTTGCCCGGACCCAGGAAGCGCTGAAGGATTCTGAACGGATGGCCCAGAAGGAAAAAGAAGTCGCCAGGGAAGCTACCGAAATTGTTCGTCGCATGCTCCATAAATTGCCTTCAATGGTGGTGATCTGTGACCAGAACCTGAAGATTCTCCAGACCAATAACGGCTTTATCGAGATGCTAGGGGAGGATGCCAGGGAGATCAACGAGGTGGTTCCGGGACTGGCCGGGGCAGACCTTAAGACACTGCTTCCGTATAACTTCTACAACCTCTTTACATATGTGCTGACGAACAATGAATCGATCACAAACCGGGACATTTCTCACGAAGGAAAGATATTGAATGTGAGTGTTTTTGTGATCGAAAAGAATAAGATCGTTGGTGCGGTGATCAGGGACATGTCGGCACCAGAGGTACAGAAGGAAGAGGTGGTTAAAAGGCTTACCGAGGTCATTGATAAGAACCTGAGCCTGGTTCAGCAGATAGGTTTCATCATGGGGGAAGGCGCCTCCGAAACTGAACACATGCTCAACTCGATCATCGAATCATATAAACTTAAAAAGGAATTAAAAAATAGATGACCGGCAGGTTTTACATAGAAGTTTCGTGCGAGCAACGTAACTATGGCAATGAAAGAATCTGCGGTGATGTTTTTATCAGCCGGAAGGTCAAACAGGAGAGCCGCACCATCATGGTTTTGTCTGACGGAATGGGGCACGGTGTTAAAGCCAATGTCCTGGCCACAATTACAGCCACCCTGGCCGTTAATTTTACCATGGAACATAAAGCGGTGGAGAAAATTGCCGATATCATCATGAATACCCTCCCTGTCTGCAGTGAGCGTCATATGAGTTATTCCACCTTCACCATTGTGGATATTGAACATAACGGCCTTACCACAATCCTGGAGTATGACAATCCGCAGACAATTATCCTGAGGGACAATAAACCTTTTGATCCAGGTTGGAATTGTCTGATCCTCAACAGCGAAAAAAATACTGGTAAGGAGATCCTCTCCTGTCAGTTCCAACCCAGGAAAGAGGACCGGATTATCTTCTGCAGCGACGGTATCACCCAGTCGGGTCTGGGTTCCGACAAATACCCCCTGGGTTGGGGCAGGGACAACATGCAGGATTATGTGATCAAACTGGTTCAGAACAGTCCGAAGATCTCTGCTTCCAAACTGGCCTCCAGGATGGTAAACATAGCCCACCGGAACGATGGTTTCAGTTCCAGGGACGATGCCAGCTGTGCCAGCATCTACTTCAGGAAACCCCGAAAACTACTGGTTGTTACCGGACCGCCTTATGAAAAGAATAATGACCGGCAGCTGGGTGATGCGGTCAGGTCATTCAAGGGTAAGATCGTGGTCTGCGGCGCTACCACTGCAGATATCGTTTCCCGGGAGCTGGAGCTGGAAGTTGAGGATAGCCTGGTGTTTGAAGATCCGGAACTGCCCCCGGTTTCTCATATGGAAGGGATAGACCTGGTTACCGAAGGAATCCTGACCATTACCAAGGTAACCCGCATCCTGAAAGACTATTCGCCCTCCTATGCTCTGGGGAAGGGACCGGCAGACCGCATTGTTAAACTGGTTCTCCAGTGTGATGAAATTCACTTCATCATCGGAACTAGGATCAACATTGCCCACCAGGATCCCAGCCTGCCTGTGGAACTGGAAATGCGCAGAACCGTAATCAAGAGAATGGCCAGGTTACTTGAAGAAAAGTTTCTCAAAGAGGTTTCCATCCGGTATATTTAGAACAAAAACCCTTCCCCGAACGTATTATTCTTGGCACGCTTATTGACATTATGCAGGGATCTGTCCCGATTCAGAGGCCCTGACAGAATGACGGAATATAAAACGAGCAGAACTTTTTAACATGTATGGTTTTTTGAGAAGTTTAGACAACCTGATGATCCCCATTGACGAAGAAACAGAATATATCCCTTTGCTTTCGGAGGAGGAAGAGGAGGACCTGAATAAGAAGAACATCCCAGATGTTCTGCCCATACTTCCCCTGCGGAACACCGTACTGTTCCCCGGGGTGGTCATCCCCATTACCGTGGGGAGGGACAAATCCCTCAGGCTGGTCCAGGAGGTGTATAAAAAGAACAAGATCCTCGGGGCTGTGGCCCAGAAGGACAGTTCCATCGAAAATCCTGAGTTTGAAGATCTATACCGGGTGGGTACAGTGGCCCAGATATTGAAGATCCTTGAGATGCCCGACGGAACAACATCGGTGATCATTCAGGGCAGGAAGCGGTTCAGAATGGATGATCTCCTGACAGAAAAGCCTTATCATGTGGCCAAGATCACCCCTCTGGATGATGCCAAAGAGGAGCCCCTCGCTGAATCCAAGGCCGTGGCTGCTGCACTTAAAGAACTGGCGATCAAGATAATCAAGCTTTCATCCAATATCCCGAGCGAGGCCACTTTTGCCATAAAAAACATCGAAAGCCCCTCGTTCCTGATCAATTTTCTGGCTTCCAACAGTGAACTTTCTTTGATAGAGAAACAGAACCTGCTTGAAAACAACAGTGTTTCGAAGCGGGGGTTTATACTGCTCGAACACCTCTCCAAGGAGTTCCAGATGCTGGAGCTGAAAAATGATATCCAGACCAAGGTAAAAACCGACCTGGACCAGCAGCAAAGGGAGTTCCTGCTCCAACAGCAAATGAAGACCATCCAGGATGAACTGGGCGGATCACCGCAGGACCAGGAAGTACAGGAATACAGGGAAAAAGGTGAAAAGAAGAAATGGAACCAGGAGGTCAAAACCGCATTTGAAAAAGAACTGGATAAGCTTTTAAGACTCAATCCTGCTTCTGGAGAATACTCGGTCCAGGTGAATTACATTCAGACCCTGATTGAGCTGCCCTGGAATGAATTCACAAAAGATAATTTTAACCTGAAACGTGCCAGCCGCATCCTGGACAAAGATCATTTCGGACTGGAAAAAGTAAAGGACCGGATCCTGGAACACCTGGCAGTACTGAAGTTAAAAGGTGATCTTAAATCCCCCATTCTCTGTCTGGTCGGACCTCCGGGTGTGGGCAAGACCTCGCTGGGAAAATCCATTGCACGGGCCCTGAACCGAAAATATGTCAGAATGTCATTGGGCGGGCTGTACGATGAGGCCGAAATAAGGGGGCATCGCAAAACCTATATTGGGGCCATGCCGGGCAGGATCGTCCAGAATCTGAAAAAGGTCAAATCTTCCAATCCGGTTTTCGTTCTTGATGAGATTGATAAAGTAGGAAGGGATGCCCATGGCAATCCGGCATCGGCACTGCTGGAAGTACTCGATCCGGAACAAAACAGCACTTTTCATGACAACTTCCTGGAATTGGATTACGATCTTTCCAGGGTTATGTTCATTGCAACAGCCAACACCACTGCCGGGATCAATCCCGCTTTGCTTGACCGGATGGAAGTGATCGATCTTTCAGGATACATTGTTGAAGAGAAGATCCAGATTGCCCGCAGGCACCTGATCCCGAAACAGCTTGAGAACCATGGAGTTGAAAAAAAACAGGTTTCATTTCCGGTGAGAACACTGGAATTCATCATTGAAAGTTATACCCGGGAATCCGGAGTGAGGCAACTTGACAAACGGATTGCAAAACTTGTACGCGTTGTGGCCAAGCACATTGCTTTTGAGGATACGTATGACAGGTCGTTTACAAAGAAAACGGTCCAGGAGATCCTGGGGCCTCCCCGGTACATCAGGGACAAATATGATGGCAACAAGCATGCCGGTGTTGTAACAGGACTGGCATGGACAGCTACAGGAGGTGAGATTCTATTCGTGGAAACCTCTCTGAGCCAGGGAGATGGCAAATTAACCCTTACCGGGAACCTGGGAGATGTAATGAAGGAGTCTGCCATCCTTGCATTGGAATACCTGAAATCTCATGCCTCCAAATTATCCCTTGAAACCGAATTGTTCCGGAAATACAATGTGCATGTACATGTGCCTGAAGGAGCGATCCCCAAGGACGGGCCCTCGGCAGGAGTGGCCATGATGAGTTCCATAGCTTCAGCCTTCACCCAGAGAAAGATAAGGGATCACATGGCCATGACCGGCGAAATTACACTCAGGGGTAAGATTCTCCCTGTGGGAGGCATCAAAGAAAAGATCCTGGCTGCAAAAAGAGCCGGGATCACTGACATCGCCATTTCAGTGGAAAACAGGAAAGATGTGGAGGAGATAAATGAGATCTACCGCAAGGGTTTGCGGTTTCAATACGTCCATGAAATATCAGAGCTAATGGATTTTGTGCTGCTGAAGGAGAAGGTGGATAAACCGATGAATATCAGCTAGCAAATCAACAACTTGGCAGTTTCAACTCCGTTCGGGCCTTTGATTCTTACAAAGTAGATGCCGCATGGGAGTCCTTTCCCTTCCAGATCGGAAATTGAAAATGAATAATCATCCTGAGTACGGTATTTATAGACGGGCATGCCTTCCAGATTAATTACTTCGATCATGATGTAGCAGTTTTAGTTTATAAGCAGGGTTCCAGGTGATAATACCGGGAGCTAATATATGGACCACTTTAACCAAAGTAAAGAGAAATCATACTTATTGTGTGAACCGGAGGAAATGGATTGTGAACCCGGTGGTTTTCCGGATAAATCGTTTCGATCAGGAAAAACTTGCCTCCAGTAGTTTTATTTTTTGAGATGGGATCCTTATGGAGCATGATTCACCTGAAAACTCAAGGATGCACTGGCAGGTTTTGCGATCGACCCGGGACAGGAACTGAAGGTTAACCAGGTAGGACCGGCTTGCCCGAAAAAAGCTTCCTGTCTTCAGCCGTTCCTCTATTGCACCCAGGTTCTGGGTGGTAAGTTCCCGGGTCCCGTTTTCCATCTGAATGTGCGTATAATTGCCATCGGCTTTACAGTACACCACCTCCACCGGGTTGATCAGGATGTATCCCGACCGGGTATTCAGCTTGACTTTGCCGGGACTGGGATCTCTTAATACCTTGATCAGTTGCGCAAGATCCTGTTGCTGGTTGTTCTTGATCCTGGTTTTATACCTGGCAATGGCGTTAGCCAACTCTTCCCGGTGAATGGGTTTAAGAATATAATCAAATACAGAATTGCGGATGGCCTGGATGGCATAATTCTCATAAGCAGTCACAAAAATAATCCCCGGACTGACACCTGCTGCGTTTACCTTCTCAATGAATTGAAACCCGTCCTTTTCGGGCATCTGTATGTCAAGGAACACCAGGTCGTGACGCTCCTTATCAAGCAGTTCAAACGCTTCGTCCACATTTCCGGCCATACCGGCAACGATCACCCCTGCCTCCTCCTGAAGCATGAATTTGAGCAATTCCCGGGCTTCCGGTTCATCGTCGACTATAAGGATCTTCAACAGGTCATCCATGAGTCAATTCATCAAAATTTTTTCTTCGGTGGCAAGATATAAAATTCCCGGCATTACAAAAAACGGCCTTCAGGTGTGCCCGTTTCACTTTTTTTTTGTAATCCTCACTGTTTTTATGCTGTGAAAGGCATGCCAGACTCCCATTTGCATAGAACCACTGCCAAGTTCGGAACCCTGCCGGTCTTTCGGTGATCATTCTTACCCGGGGGGCCAACATGGGAATGAAAGCACTGTATTTTGTTGCTGCCATCCTGTTCACTTCACTGCTTTTTTTCTTTCTGGGCAAATCAACAGTGCCCGATCAACAATTTGTTTTCAATGCCCAGATCCGGAATCCTGATGGATTTTTCTTTGTATTTACCATTATTTTCCCGGCCTTCACCGGTCTGGTGGCCGGACTTGGATTATCGGGCGATTTGCGCGACCCCAGCAGATCCATTCCCAGGGGAACACTCTGGGCTACCTTCGGAGGGTTTGTGGTGTACATCCTGGTAGCCTATAAACTGGCTGTAAGCGCCTCACCTGATGCGCTGGCTTCAGACCAGCTGATCATGGAAAAAATTGCACAGGTGATCCAGCTATCCGGCATCTCCGGGAAGGGTAACAACATGATCCTCTTCGAATTCTCACAGTCCAACCCCGGGGCGGTTGAAGAAGCACTGAATACCCATGATATTCTTTTTGCCACCGGTTTTGACCTCTGTATCCTGAATACATCTTACAGGGGCTTTGGGTACAAGAAACAGATCCACATCTGGATCACTGCGGCCGATTATGACAATGCCAACCTGATGATCCTCCTGGGCTACATCATACTGGGACATCCCGAATGGAAAAAAGCCATCATAAAGATCTTTGCCATTTACCAGTCCGAAGAGGCGGAGGTGAAAAAAGAAGAGCTGAAAACCGAAGGATACAAGCTTTATACAGGGTATGATCAGCTCGGGAATGTGCTCTTTGTGAGTGCCAATAAAAAGAAAGAAATAAAGTAAAGGTGCCCTAAAATACTACCTTTGAAAAAAAAGATAATGCAAAAAATTGCTGTCTTTCCGGGATCCTTTGATCCATTTACCATCGGTCACGAATCCATTGTTCTTCGCTCCCTGGACCTGTTTGATAAGATCATTGTAGCCATTGGGGCCCATTCCACCAAAAAACCACTGTTGAAGATTGAAGCCAGGGTAGATATTGTGAACAGGATATTTAAGTTGCATGATCAGGTGAGTGCTGATTCATTCAAGGGATTAACGGTCGATTACTGCCGGAAGGTAAAGGCCACCCACATGCTCAGGGGAATTCGCACATCAGCCGATTTTGAATATGAAAGGGCAGTTGCCCAGATCAATAAAAAGATGTTACCCACGGTAGAGTCCATTTTCCTGCTTACCTTACCCGAACACACACCTGTTAACTCAACCATCATCAGGGACATCATCCGCAACGGTGGTGATGCTTCCCAGTTCCTTCCCGAAGGAATAGATATTAACCAATACCTCTGATGCGTAAACCATCCGGGATAGCTTGCTTGTTGTTGTTGTGGGGATGGGGATCGCTCGAAGGCCAATCAGCTACCATACGAGGTTCAGATCCGGATTACAGTGGCGCATTGATCCATGTTTCCATACCGGGGAATCCATTTATTACCGTCCCGGAATACTCGAAAACCATCACCTGCGGAGGTGATGGAACCTTTGAAATTTCTGTGAATGTAGATACGGGAAGGATGGTGCAGCTGGAAACCGGAATTTACCAGGCAGCACTCTATGTAGAACCGGGAGGCATTTATGAGGTAGTGCTGCCTGCTTATCGCAAAAAGAAATATTCCGACCGTATCTCACCTTTTTATCAACCGCTGAAGGTGTCGCTGAGGGTTGTGAACGATCCGGCGGATGTGAACCTGGAGATTTACCGGTTTAATTCGCTTTTCGCAGGTGTCAATGAAAAGGTGATCCTGTACAGAAGGCTTGGGAAGGAATCAGACGTGGATTCCATGATCCGACAGCTTGAATCGGCATTTGAGGATGACACCTCACTGTTCTTTAATGAATACCGAAGATATAAGTATGGCGTTCTGAAACTGAACCAGGGAAAGACAGGGCTGGAGGCAATCAGCAGGAAGTACCTGGGGCCGGTGGTCAGAGAATCCCATCCCGGATTTATGGAACTGTTCAAGGAGATGTTCAAGGACTTCCTGTTCTACTATTCCAGGACACCGCAAGGAAATGGGCTCAGAAACCACATCAACCGCTTTCATCACCTCGACAGCGTAAGAAATATTATCGGGCGGCATCCATCGGTCTGGAACGATACCCTGGTGGATATGATCCTTCTCCACGAACTCTCTTCTGTATTTTATCGGGGAGACTACCATAAGGAGTCCATCCTCATCCTGCTGGACTCCATGGTGATGGATCCGGTGAATCCGGATTTTGCACTCTATGCAAGACAGATCAAAGAAAAATTATCGAGCCTGGTCATCGGCCATCCACCCCCCTTTTTCTCCCTGTCAGATCCAGACGGGAACCAATTCAAACCGGCTGACTTCGCCGGCAAATACACCTACCTTATGTTTTGTACACCGGATCATTATGGATGCATGATGGAGTACCCCTATCTCCAATCATACCATGTAAAACACTCCGCATACCTGGAAGTGGTGACTGTGATGGTGGCAGAGGAAAAAGATCTGGTGGGAGCATTTATGCAGCGAAACGGATATGGATGGAAAGCACTCTATTATGATAACCAACCCGGCATCCTGGAGGATTACCTGGTGAAAGCTTTTCCCACCGCTTACCTCATTGGTCCGGATGGAAACCTTGTCTTCTCCCCGGCTCCACTGCCATCAGATGGATTCGAACAACAGCTTTTCCGGATCATGCGTTCCAGGGGGGAAATCTGATCAGAGCAGTTCCCTGATGTACATTACATCCAGGATACTCGGGTAGGTATTCTTCCGGATGAAATCGGTGGCACCAGGTTTGACCCACTTTGATTTCGTGATGCCCTCCTCAGTCTGTAATCTTGGTTCAGTGTGGCCCGTGTAACGCATCTCAAACCACCTTGTCTTTTTGAGTATCCACTGATCCGCTAGCTTATAAGTATGATAAGTTGAGACGATGGGCTGGCTCAGTTCCAATCCTGGCAACCCGGTTTCTTCCTCCACCTCCCTGAGTGCAGCGGTTTCAAAATCCTCTCCCTGTTCCAGTTTGCCCTTGGGCAGGTCCCATATCCCGTTTCGTTTGATGACAAGGAATTCTCCCAGCGGATTGATCACCACTCCTCCACCGGCTTCAATGACCGTAAAGCAGGCTTTGAACTCCTCAATGAGCATGAGCATATCTTCATGGAAGATGTAAAGGTTCCGGATCTGGTCCAGGGAATAAAACGCATCCACAAGTTCATGCAGTTCCTGGATGTTACTGAACCTGTAGAAAAGGCCTTTGTTTTTTTCAAACGCTCTTGAAAAATCATCCCCGAAATACACTGTTCGATCCTTGAAAAAAACTTTATACATTTGTTGAATGGCAGAAATGAAAAGAATAGTAGCCGGTCACCTGTTGCAAAGTAAAGCAATAATCCTCGAACCCGCAAAACCATTTACCTGGGCCTCAGGCTGGCTTTCACCCATATATTGCGACAACCGCGTGACCCTCTCCTACCCCGGGATCAGGGATTATATCAAAACAGCTTTTGTACAGGCCATCGGCGATCATTTGAATAAGCCGGACCTCATTGCAGGAGTGGCCACAGGAGCCATTGCACAGGGTGTGCTGGTGGCAGATGTGATGGACCTTCCGTTTATATATGTAAGGTCATCTGCCAAGGAGCACGGACGCAAGAACCTGGTTGAAGGACGGATTTTGCCGGGACAGAAGGTGGTGGTGGTTGAGGATCTGGTAAGTACCGGAGGAAGTTCTCTTAAAGCAGTAGGAGCCATCAGGGAGGCAGGAGGGATTGTGGCAGGGATGGTGGCAATTTTCTCTTACGGGTTTCAGGTGGCTGAGGAGAAATTTAACGAGGCAGGAGTTCAACTGGTCACCTTAACGGATTACAATACACTGATCCAGTTAGCCCTTGAAACTAACTATATCCGAAAAGATCAGGTTGAGTTGCTTGCACAATGGAGAAAGGATCCGGCAGGATGGAATAGTGAATAAGGAACAATTAATAATTACGGGTGAACCGAACATGAAAATAGAAAGTAAAATTGGGAAAACCGCCAGCAATGACCGCAAGGTCTATGCTTTCATCTCGAATTTTCATAATTTCAAAGATCTCCTGCCGGAAAACCGGGTAACCGGCTGGGAATCGTCCGAAGACCGATGCAGTTTTAATGTGGAACCGGTGGGTCGGACCGGCCTTCAAATCATTGAGAAGAAACCCTATTCGCTGGTTAAAATTGCCTCCATTCCTGAATTCTCAAGTTACCAGTTTTCCATATGGATTCAACTTAAGCATGTAAGTGACCAGGACACCAGGGTGAAGATAACCATCGAGCCCCATGTGAATAAGATGCTTCTGCCCATGATTAAAGTCCCCTTAAAGAAGTTTGCAGACGGACTTATAAATAAAATCGAAACTTTCGAGTTTCCCGCTTCCTAACTCCCTAACCCTCTAACTCCCTAACCTTCTAGCTCCTTAACTTCCATCTTTATTTCCTGATAACCGTAGGCTTTAATCCTGCTCTCCTTCTCAACGAGTAATTCACCAAAGTCATTCACCCCCCGGATAACACCTTTAAAGGACTTTCCATCTGCCCTGAAAGATGCAGGCTGGTTCATCCGGAACAACCGCTCCAGGTACTCCCGCTCCATTACCCCCGATTTACCTTCATACAACTGTTTGTGCCTGGCTGCAAGGTGTTTGAGCAATGCTTCAGCCATTGGCAATGGTTCCATTGTAATGCCTTTCTCCAACAACATTGATGTGGCTTTCACAGGGAATTCGGGGAATTCTGACTGGTTCAGGTTCATCCCGATCCCTATGATTGTATGGGATATGTTTTTTCCCGTAATTCCATGTTCGATGAGGATCCCGGCGATCTTTCCCTCCCCGGACAGGATGTCGTTGGGCCATTTGATCAGGGGATGCAGTCCCATGCGATCCAGGGTGTCACAAATGGCAAGGGACGCCATTCTGGAGATCTGGAATTGCTGTGAAGCTGACAAAAATGCAGGAAAGAGAAGCAGGCTCATTAAAAGATTCGCTCCCTTTTGGCTGTGCCATTGATTCACTCCCTGACCTTTCCCAGAAACCTGGTAATCAGCAAGAACCACCAGATTCTCCGTGATCCTGTCTTTCCTTATTAATTCTGAAATGTATGAATTAGTCGATGCGACACTGCCAAGTTTGATCCACCTCACCTGCATGGTACAGTTTTTGTCAATAGATTGTAGCGCGTTCAATTTACAAATTTGTAACGTCTAAAATCATTACCTTTGTTATTAAAAAGGCAGATGGAGGAAACCGAATCACTGAATGTCGGTCAGAGAAGTCAATTGATTGTGGAAGCGATCCAGGAGAAGAAGGGGAAACAGATAGTAACCATAGATCTTTCACAGATTGAAAAGTCCATCTGCGAATGTTTTATCATCTGTCACGGAGATTCCGCTACCCAGGTGGGCGCCATTACCGAATCCATTGAGAAGAAACTGAAAGAAAATGGCGGAATTCGTGCACACCATGTTGAAGGCCTGCAGAACAGCCAGTGGGTATTATTGGATTACTTTGATATCCTGGTCCATGTTTTCCAGGATGAGTACAGGTCCTTCTTCAAGCTGGAGGAGCTCTGGGCGGATGGAAAAGTTGTGATGGTGGAAGAACCATCTAAAACAAAAATATATGGCAGATAAAAAAAATAATCCGGGAAATTCATCCGGAGGCAACCAGGGTAACAATCCCTTTGGGAATCTTAAACCAGGAGGCAACCAGGGTAACAAACCCGGTGGCAATCTCAAACCCAAAATCAATTCATACTGGATCATCGGGATCATCCTGCTGGTGATGATTGGGCTGCAGTTCCTGAGTTCGAGCGGGGGATTGAAGGAAATAGATTCGCATCGCTTTTTCCAGATTTTGAAGGAAGGTGACATTGAGAAACTTGTTATCGTAAACAAGGAAAAGGTGGAGATATATATCAAAACTGACATGCTTTCTGACCCCGGGTATGATGATGTCAAAGCACAGAAAACCAATACAGTACTGGGGCAAACCGTACCCCAGTACTATTATTCGATTATCAGTCAGGATGTATTCGTTACGCAACTGAACGAGGTTATGAATGACCTGCCCCCGGATAAGCGACCCTCCTATACCACCGCTACCCGAAGGAATTACCTGGGCGAGATCATGCTCTGGGTCCTTCCCTTTCTGCTGATCCTGGGGATTTGGATCTATATGCTGCGACGAATGGGCGGCGGCGGCGGTGGCGCCAGTAATATCTTCAATGTGGGGAAATCAAAGGCCCAGATCTTCGATAAGGATACCAATGTCAAAGTCGATTTCAATGATGTAGCGGGTCTTGAGGAAGCCAAGATTGAGATCAGGGAGATTGTTGATTTCCTGAAGAATCCGAAAAAATATACCGATCTGGGTGGCAAAATCCCCAAAGGAGCTTTACTGGTAGGACCTCCGGGCACAGGAAAAACCCTGATCGCCAAGGCGGTGGCCGGTGAGGCACACGTACCCTTCTTCTCCATGACGGGATCCGATTTTGTGGAGATGTTTGTTGGGGTAGGCGCATCCAGGGTAAGGGACCTGTTCAAGCAGGCCAAGGAAAAGGCTCCCTGCATTGTCTTTATTGATGAGATCGATGCAGTGGGACGTGCCAGGGGAAGGAATCCTAATTTCGGTTCCAACGATGAGCGCGAAAATACCCTGAATCAGCTACTCACAGAAATGGATGGATTCAGCAGCAACAGCGGGGTGATCATCCTGGCTGCAACCAACAGGGCGGATGTACTGGATAAAGCATTGTTGCGTGCTGGCCGTTTTGACCGCCAGATCCATGTGGAATTGCCCGATCTGAATGAGCGCAGAGCCATCTTCGAGGTCCATTTGAAACCCATCAAAATCGACAAAACGGTGGATGTGGATTTCCTGTCCAAACAGACACCCGGATTCTCGGGTGCCGACATTGCCAATGTATGCAACGAATCGGCCCTGATCGCTGCCAGGAAAAATAAGAAATCGGTGGGAAGCCAGGATTTCCTGGATGCGGTGGACCGGATTATCGGGGGACTGGAAAAAAAGAACAAGATCATCAAGGCGGAAGAGAAGCGAACCATTGCTTTTCATGAGGCCGGACATGCCACAGTTAGCTGGCTGTTGGAATATGCCAATCCGCTTGTGAAGGTAACCATCATACCGCGCGGCCGCTCCCTGGGTGCTGCCTGGTACCTGCCTGAAGAGAGGCAGATCACAACCACAGAGCAGATGCTGGATGAGATGTGTGCTGCACTGGGAGGGCGTGCTTCCGAGCAGGTTACATTTAACAGAATATCCACGGGTGCACTGAATGACCTGGAACGGGTTACAAAACAGGCCTTTGCCATGATCTCTTACTTCGGCATGAGCGAGAAGCTCGGAAACCTCAGTTACTACGATTCCAGCGGGCAGCAGGAATTTTCTTTCAACAAACCTTACAGTGAAAAAACTGCAGAGACCATCGATGAAGAGGTGAAAAAGCTGATTGATGCACAGTACGAACGGGCCAAAACCATTCTTAAAAAGAATAAGAAGGGTCTGGATCAACTGGCTGAGCTTCTCCTGGAGAAGGAGGTGATTTTCAGTGACGACCTGAAGAAGATCTTCGGAAAGAGACCATGGGTAACTGAAGAGGTGTTGCCAAAAAGTCCCGGGGCCATTAAAAAGACGACCCGGAGTAAAAAGGAGAAAACAGCAACCACAACCGCTGCCACAACCGCTGCCACAACCACTACCGCAGGAACAGAGGTGACAGCCGAAGAACAACATGAAAAACGCACTGAGGCAACAGCCGAAGAACAGCAACAAAAATCTTCAACTGAGGAACAACAGTCCGGTTAATGGAGACAGACCTGGTTAATATTTATTCCGCCGGCAGCCCCTATTTGGCAGAACTCATCCGGCAGATGCTAGCAGACCATGACATCCAGTCCTTTATCATTAATAAACAGGATTCAGTATACAAGTTCGGAGATATTGAATTGTTTGTGGACCGGGACGAGGTAATTAAGGCCAAGATGCTGATCCGGGAATTTGAAGAAAATTGAAAGATCTACTGCTTCGTACCCTCACGGGGATATCCCTCATCGTCCTGGTCGCAGGATCCATTCTATTCGGTCCGGTTTCCTTTCTCCTGATGGTCATTGTGGTATACGGACTGGGCACGAGAGAATTGTATGATGCATATAACCATGAAAAAGACATCCCATTCTTTCTTGTTGCAATTTCGGGTGGACTGCTGATACCACTTACATACCTTGGTCTGCAGTGTCATTTGTCGCCCCTCTGGTTTATCTTGCCCGCGGTAACATGGAGCATCGGTTATCTTCGGTCCGGTTCCCCGGACCCGGCTTCACTGACCCTGTTCTGGCTTGCCATACCACTCACCTCCTTTTTTGCCCTGGCCTGGTTCAATGCAGGCAGTACCTACAGCCCCATGTTTCCGCTGGTGGTAATCTCCCTGGTATGGATCAACGATACCTTTGCATACGTTGTGGGTAACCTCATAGGGAAGAACAAACTAACTCCACGCCTGTCGCCTGGCAAGACCTGGGAGGGATTTATGGGAGGATTCGTATTTACCCTGCTAGGAGGATGGGTTATTTACCGGGTGACAGGAGAATTTGCCAATGGCGCATGGATTTTTCTGTCACTGATCATCAGTGTATTCGGATTAATGGGCGACCTGTTTGAATCAAGGTTGAAAAGGAGAATAAATGTAAAAGACAGCGGAAACCTCCTGCCAGGCCATGGTGGAATCCTGGACCGGTTTGATTCATTGCTTTTCGTAGCACCCCTGGTAATGTTAATACTCATCATCATCTCTTTTTACCAATGATAAGAATACACAGAGAAGGCCGTGTTATTGTAGCCATCACCATACTTGGATTGCTGGGACTGGCTGTATTGTCAGTCAGGTTCCTTCCTTACCAGGTCAACTACATCACATCAGTGGTGTCACTCCTGGTTCTTGTTCTTATCCTTCGGTTTTTTCGGGTTCCTCGCAGGCGACCATTCCTGGATGAAAAAACCATCACAGCTCCTGCCGATGGGAAGGTGGTGGCCATCGAACGTGTGCACCCCGACGAATACCCTGGCGTCCCCTGCATGCAGGTCTCCATATTTATGAGCATCCATGATGTGCACATCAATTATTTCCCCATCAACGGCAAGATTGATTACCTCAAATACCATCCGGGACAATACCTGGTAGCCAGGCATCCAAAATCATCCACCCTTAATGAAAGGTATTCTGTGGGGATACTCACCCCTTATGGTCCCCTTCTTGTCAGACAGGTGGCGGGTTTTGTGGCCCGCAGGATCAGGTGCTACGCCACCGAAAGGGGCCTGGCCCGCCAGGGGAAAGAGATGGGCTTTATTAAGTTCGGGTCCAGGCTGGATCTTTTAATTCCCCTTGATGCTGAGATCAAAGTGAAACTGAACCAGAAAGTTACCGGCAGTGTAACTCCTGTGGCCCGGTTCAAATAAAAGATCTGGAAATCTTTTTTAACATCCCGTTAACAGCATCCTGTTTTCCGATGGACTATATTGTAACCGCAAACAAAAAAAAATAAAGATCATGAAAAAAGTATTAGTCATTTTAGCACTCGCCCTTTTCATCGGTGGCGTCAGTGCTCCGGTTATAGCAGCCAATAGCAACGCACACACATTGATCTCACTTCAAAAAGAGGACCCAAAGAAGGATGAGAAGAAAGCTGAGAAATCAGAGACCTCAAAAAAGGCTACAAAAAGCAAATCATGCAGCGAAGGTGAAAAGAAAGACTGCTCCAAACAATGTGGAGACAAGTAATAAAGATTTAAGGTCCGTTACATTCAGATTGTGAGTTTTCAGAAGCTGTTCCGCCAGGGCGGGGCAGCTTTTTTTCTTTTGGTACTTTGCCTATATTTGCAGCCTAATCACACAGGCTGATCAATGATTGATAAAAACATACTTAAGGTTTCTGACATCGTGAGCTGGATCGGTGTGCTTGACCGCGACCTGGCCACTTTCGACATTGTCATGGAAACCAAACACGGTACTACCTATAATTCCTATTTTATCAATGCAGGTAAGAAAACCGTCATCGATACAGTGAAAGTGAATTTCTGGCCCGAGTATAAGCAGAAGCTTCTTGCCCTGACCGATCCCGCTGACATTGAGTACATCATCTGTACCCACACTGAACCCGATCATTCGGGATCACTCCGTTACCTGCTTGAGCTGGCCCCCAATGCTACTGTGGTGGGAAGCGGACAGGCCCTTGCATACCTGGGTGAAATGGTGGGTCGTCCCTTCCGGTCTCAGAAAGTAAAGGATGGAGATGTGATCGACCTGGGCGATAAGAAATTAAGGATCATTGGAGCGCCCAACCTGCACTGGCCCGATACCATTTATACATACCTGGAAGAGGAGGGATTGCTCTTTACCTGCGATTCATTCGGGGCACATTATGCCGATGAGAATATGATGGATGACCTGGTGGGAGATTATACCGAAGCATTTGATTACTATTTTGATGTGATCCTGAAACCTTACAGCAAATTCATGCTGAAGGCCATTGAAAAAATCAAATCCCTTCCCATTGATATGATATGTCCCGGTCATGGCCCCATCCTGCGGACAGGTTGGAAAGAGAAAATGGAAAGATCAGGTAAAATGGCAGCCCGGTACCTTGAAGAGACCCGAAAGGACAACAGGGTACTGGTCGCCTATATTTCTGCATATGGATACACAAAGGAGATGGCGGTACAGGTGGCCGAAGGTTTAAAAAAATCAGGCAACATCACCGTTGACCTCGTGGATATTGAAACCATGCTGCTGGGCGACCTTGAAGAACATGTGGTCAGGGCCGATGGCATCCTCATTGGCTCTCCAACCATCAATCAGAATACACTGCTCCCTGTGTACAAACTTTTTTCGGTGATCAATCCCATCCGCGACAAGGGAAAGCCTGCAGCTGCGTTTGGTTCTTTTGGATGGAGTGGAGAAGCTGTCAAACTCATCGAAGACCACCTGAAAAACCTGAAATTGAACGTGGTGGCCGAAGGCCTGACTGCCCGGTTTTATCCCGATCAGGAAGAGACCAACCGGTTGGTGAGCTTTGGTGAGGAATTCGGCTTTGCCCTTCAGGACTCCTCTGACAACTAATCAGGAAAAATCCTGATCAACGGGTACGGACCAGCTTGTTTCGTCCCTTCAATTCGCCCGAATCAAACCAGTAAATCATATACATTCCCTGTGAAAGGCCGGAAACATCCAGCTTATGAATGGTGTATCCCGGATGAACGTCGGTGGTAAGAACCACCTTGCCTGAGAGATCCATAATCATTAGCTGACCTCCACTGGCATGCTGACTGCCAAAGTTGACATACAGATGATCCACAACCGGATTGGGATAGATAACCAGGGCACCCGGTTCAACGGGCTTGCTCAGAAGACCCACCTGGGGGGTAAGGTATTTTGAAGCTACCTGGAGAACATATCCGTTGTCCCTGTCCTGTACAAAAGCGACCACGCCCAGGTCCTCAATATCTTCCACAAACGAGGCATAATCCCAGGTAAAGGTCCTGGAATCCGTTGTGCCATTGCTCCACTCATTGCCCAGCAGTTTACCAGCCGGGGTAGGAAGCATATCCAACACTACATTCCTGAACATGGTGTCCTGGTTCAATCCGGTATAGGCAGTAACCGAAGATTCAAAGACAGCCACATACAGTTGGATATTGGAGGTAAAGGTATCTACAATACAGGTCACCCTTGTGGTGGCTTCCAGGCTGCTTTCAAGCCAATCCACCATAAGGGCTACCTCGAACAATGGAATTTCAAGGGAGGCCTGTTCCAATTCATCCTCACCGGGCTCACTGGATGGATCTGAGAAATCGTAGCGGTAATCAGGATCTACACCACCATTCAACACCGCATAAGGCACACCCGGCACTCCGTAATGAAATGATCTTGTGGAAGCCGGATATGGATTGTTCATATTCATGGGATCATCACCCGGGTAATCCATATGATATTGAAGGTCAATCACCCTGTCGGAATGATCCATGGCAAAGGCGTCAACCACTCCATCAGCTTCCCCGGAAGCCTCATCAGCAGAATTTGTAAAATACTCCAGGATGGATCGCCTGACACGCTCACCAATGAAAACATTGTCAAATGCAAAACCCTGATTGCCGATCTCCCCGGCACCGCCGGTGCCAATGGCCACCCTGAATTTCACATGGGGATTACCAGCAAGCATCTGCAGATCGTGTCCCGCATTCACCCAGTCAGTATCAGGATTAAAGGGGTTCAGTCCCCAGCCAAAACTACTTCCTCCGGGCTGATTGGAGATTCTCGTTTCATTATACCAGTTCATACCCTCTCCCACATTCCCCACTGTTTTCCACCCTTCGCTAACCATGTCCTGGTATTGCAACACTGCACCATCTTTACCCGGCACAAAACTTTTCATTACATCCAGCTGGATAAGCGGTTTATTCACTCCATTCAAGTCAAAACAGGGGCTTTGAACCCACGATTGCTCCAGGTACCCCGGGTTGACCGGCAGGTCCGTATACCAGGCCCGGTCGCCCGTAACCTGTTCAAAACCTGTGAAATCCGGTTCATCCAAAATCCAACTTATGTTCTGATCCTTCGACCCTGCGATCCAATCGTTCTGCCCGTTAAAATCTTCCTCATAACCGGCCGTTGTGATCTTTATGGTAGGATAAAGGAGAATCTCCCTGGTCACCTCACCATTGCATCCAACCTCATTCCGTATCTGAAGATCAATGAAGTAGTTATTTATGGAGGTAAAAGGGAACTCAACCGTATCGGTGGAGGACCCCGTACCGATCACTCCCAGTACGCCTCCAGCTGCGGTTTTAAAGGTCCATATGAATGTATCAATGGTAGAAAAGTCAGATGTTGACCTGTCCACAAATGCCGTCTTAGCTCCCCGGGTAAAGCAATCAGTGATCCAGGTGAAATCGGCCACGGGTTGGTCTGTAAGAACAGTGTCCTCTGAATGATTAACCACACATCCTTCCGTGGTGGTGGCTGTCAGGCTGATCAGCCGCGATCCTGGCTCCCCGTAAAAATGCAAGGGGTGCTCAAGATCACTGTAATTATTGTCACCACTACCGGGATCACCGAAATCCCAGCTCCAGCTTTCAACTGCATACTTTCCACTTGTAAAGTTCTTAAAAGTCACTTCTCCCCCATCTGAAGGCAGGCATACCGGACTGAATGAAAACATCACATCCGGTACAAATCTATTGATTACCACCTTGACCGATGTGGCCGAACATCCATTGGAGGAAGTATATACCATGGTAATCTCATTTTTGCCCACCGGGGCGTTGGGATCAGCGGGGTCATAAAAGTAACCATCTGCCTGGTTTCCAGATACACCCGGTCCACTGAAAGTATAGGTGGCCCCGGGGTCATTTTCAGCCAGCCCGGGTACCAGAGGATAGGGATCATCACTTTTGCATACCGCATTGGGAAGACCTGGTATATCGATGACACCTAGGTCATTGACCACGAAACGGTAGGAAGTGGTTATGAATAAATCCTGAAATCCATAGCTATAGATTATATCGTATGCTCCTGTCAGGCCGGCAGGAACCAGTTCTGCCATGTCATCCGTCAGGTCATCATCAGTAATGTAACCGGGAATGGCCACTGAGGATCCTGCTTCCCTGAGTTCAAATAAACCTGGTATATTATCCTGGTTGGAGCCCTCGACGATATAGGTTGCTGCGTCATCGCATATAACGTTTATGGTATCATTTCCGGAGAGAAGGTATACATCACTTGCTCCGAAGAGAACATGGAGATCAATTTCATCCGTGCTCACGCAGCCATACTGATTGGTATAGGTACAGGTAATGTTATGGGGAGAACCCACCGGCGTTGCTATTGAAGGATAAAATGTACTCCCTGCCACCCCGTTCCCGGAAAACACACCGCCGGAAGGAATTGCCGTAAGAGGAACTCC
>SDBV01001688.1_pt1 | contig 33108 bp, 29 predicted proteins | sample 2277081 | NCBI WGS metagenome assembly SDBV01 (sample SAMN10402039, study PRJNA504765) | marine sediment metagenome | isolation source: marine sediment core GS10_PC15, 223 cmbsf | place: Arctic Ocean: Southern Knipovich Ridge | collected 2010 | reverse complement strand
ATTGGAAAAAACTAACTTGTATCCCAATCAAAGATACTCGTGGCTCGGGAATAAGAAGATTGCTTTTGAAGGAGCTTCCTATTCTTGAAAACTACGTGTTTAGAATTACCGTGAAATTCGGTGGTAAATGTAGCATCGAACAGCTCCCATGGAACGGTTTGGTTATCCACCTGCTGACTTTCAAGCTGCTTACCGGTGACAATGACACTTTTGGATCCCGGTTTTTTGTTGTAACACAGGGTATCAGTGGTTTTTCCACATGGGTCCAGGTCAGGTCCCGGTCATTACTGTACGCCATGCACTGGGAGCTGCTGTCAACTCCATAATCGTGCACCAGCAAATAGTATGGACTCCGCCTGGTGTAAAAGGCGATCATGGTTTTTTCTTCCCCTTGCTGCAATCCGGCCGAGTTATTAAAATCGACAATGGCCGATCCGGAATAGTTTTGGCCCCGCCGGGGATCGGTACCCAGTGCAATGGGTAGCTCCTTCCAGTGAAACAGGTCGCTGCTTACGGCATGTCCCCAATGCATATTCCTTCCGATCCGGCCAATGCGGCTGGGATCATACTGATAAAACATATGGTATTCCCCATCGTAATAGACCGTACCGTTCACATCGTTGCTCCAACCCTGTATGGGCGAAAAATGAAATTACGGCCGGTATTTTTCGGCATAAAGGTTGTCAATGCCCTTAATATGGTTGTCCACAGACAGGTCCGAGAGCGGATCTTCCATATGGCTCCAACCTTCAAAACTTATCTCCACCATTTTGCCATCTACCCAAAGTTTTATGGCGTCGTCGGGGAGGGCATTCTGAGCCGGGATATTTAGGTACTGCCTGTCGGCATGCACACCTTTTTTACTGTTATTGTGCACAATGACCTTGTTGTCCCCAGGGCTCTCACTGCTTTTTGCGGCCACCGGAATTACCTCTGAGTCAGTTCCGGCTGTCGGTACATCTCCTGCCTGGTGTCCCAGCGTATTGCCAGGTCCTTCGTTTCCGATCCCGAGACATCCCATCCCGGATTGATGGCCGCTGTGGCAGGTGTATAGCTAAAGTCTTCCCCCTCTAGCTTCCAGTTTAAGAGATTGCCTTTTGAGAAGTCACTATTTTCGAACAATGGTTTTTGCGCCATGCATTCCGCGATGAGGAATAGTATAAGCGCTGAATAGAGATACTTTTTTGAGGTTTTTGTTATCATGGGATTTTTTTAATGTTTGTTGATTCCATTAAACTCGAGGCGTTCCTTGTCAGGTCCCAGTACATTAAAATATCTGCAACCGTGGTCCCAGAAATCAAGGAATACGGGTGACTCTTCAATGATCTTAAAACCTGCCTGTTTCAGCTCGCTATAAACTGTAAGGCTTCTGAAACCATGATATTTGTTACGGGTATTCCCACATGCTGAATGCCACCAAATCTATCTCCAAGTATTTTGTCCATAATTAATCTAATTATTTATCCTCTTGATCCCATATGGATGATATTTCCCATATATCAAGTGACTGAAGGTGATCCGGATCGCCTTCAATCTCAATGTTCAAAGCTTCAGGACCGGAGAAGAAACAGGCTGTGATGGCATATCCGTTTAAGTACATCTCCAGGACCGACCTGTCCAGGAACAGGTGCATTTCAATCTTCTCTGTTTTCCCAAGTTCGATCTTCTGGGATACGGGGACCGGTTTTTTTCTATTGCTGATCTCCTCCTGGTTCTGCGCAATGGTTGAACCATCCACCCCAAAGCTCTTTGTTGCGGGATCAAAGTAGGCCCTTATAAACTCTTTCCCGTCGGGCGATACCCGCACACGCACTCCGATGGGTTCTGTTGCACCTGCATTGAAGCTGGCCATTATCTCCAGTGCATCACCCTCTGTTTTCCTGATCTGTTTCTCTATACCGGGGCCTGAAAGGTGGTTGTGGTTTTTTCTCAGCATGGATATTTCAGGAATAGGCTCCTGCCAGAGCCGGTTGTCTTTAATGGAGATGATCCTTGGGATTGTATGGGCACTCTGCCACCAGGGAACTGCCTCTGTAATGGTGGCCGGACTGGTGAGCCAGCCATGCATAAGCTGTCGGCGGGCGTTACCGGGTCCCTTATCATCCACCATATTCACATTGAATGAGTAGTAATAACCATTGTCAACGATGCGTGGTTCGGGATCATCGGGCGTAAACTCCAGGGTGGTATAGTCAAATTCTCCGATCCAATAGGGATTCCCGGCGCCTACAAACAACACATATTTGTCATCAAGCTTTATTAGATAGGGCAATTCCCAGAACCTTCCCCTTTTCAGGGAAGGGGCAATGTTTTTGATCAATGTCCACTCTTCCAGGTCAGGGGAGCTCCATATCCAGGCTGCACCCTGTGCACTATCGCCTCCTGTGGTACCCCCGATCAACTGGTACCATGTATCCTCATGTTTCCAGACCTGTCCGTCCCAGTGCACGGGAGAATCGGCATTGGGCCTTTGGACATTATCCATCACCATCTTCTTTTGAAAGGTGAGTCCCTCATCACTGCTTCTCAACAGCAATCCGTAGGCTTCCTTATGCCCATCCACATTTCCTGTATACAATCCGCACAGGTCACCATTGTCATCAACAAATGTATTTCCTGAATAAACTCCTGCAGAATCGTACGGGGTATCGGGCCATACAGCCACCGGCCAGTCCTTCCAGTGAACCAGGTCACCGCTTACAGCATGGCCCCATGTTCGCCTGCTGCGAACCCATTTCCCATGGCCGTCATCCACCTGCGGATCGAACTGATAAAACAGGTGGTATTGGTCCCTGTAGAAGATCGGACCGTTGGGATCGTTCATCCAGCTTTCCGGAGGTGTGAAATGGTAAACCGGGTAGTAGGGATCATTGGTTATCATAAACCGGCGCAGTTCCAGTGCAGCTTTGGAATAGGTTTTAATATCGCCCGATTTTACCACATCCCTGTAACGCTTTACCTCTTCAGGAAGATGGGTCCCCGGTCTCTTTGTAGCACACCCTGTAAAGCAAATGGCAATGATCAGGTATATAATGATCCGGCTCATATTGTAAAGAAATTGGTTTTTCATCGTTGTTTATTTTGTATCCTACCAGACCGCTACCGGTTCCATGTCCCATGCCTTAAGGAGAGTTGCCTTTCCACTTCCTCCCCTGGCGAAAAGCCGTATGGCACGACTGTCTTCCCTTGATGGATATATTCGTTGTGTTATACACTGCCGCCCGTTGACAAATACTTCAACAACGGAGCGATCAATGAAGAGACTAAGTTTTAGATGCTCCCCTTTCTTCAGTCTGAACGGGGCCTCCTGTGTTGTGGTATTACCCCTGTATATCACATTCCTGCCAAGGGTGGATTTTTCGAAATCAATCTTCAGTGTGCCGCTTTCAGGTATATACGAAATCAGGGTCTCTTCCCTGTTGTCTGGTGAACAGCGTACCTTAATGCCTATTTCGGAAGCGTTTTGCGGATCAATCTCCACATACAACTCCAGGCATTCACCCGAAACCTCCTGCAGGGTCACATCTTTGTCAGCAGGAATTGTAATATTTTCCATGTGACGCGGATTGAGTCTTAGGGCTTTGAGTTCGGGTGCCGGTTCTATCCCCAGGGTACCATCGCTGGTGATGGACATTACCCTTGGCAGGCTCATTACGGAAGCCCAGCCGTACCGGTCATTCAATCCGGGAACAACTTTGTTTCCATAACCCCAATATGCCTCACCGCCGGTGCGATTCTCTGCGATCCATCCAAAAAAGATTCTCCTTCCCTTATTATCCAATAATGCTTCCGGAGCCATGATATTACCACCTGGCCAATTCATGCGGCCATGCTGTTCGGGATAAAACTTTTGATTCTTATAATCGCCCAGGTAGTAGTGGCACTGACCGTAGGGACGGTGACCGTGCATCAGGAGCATGTGTTTGTTACCAAGTGGATAGAAATCGGGACAGGCCGCATCTTCCACCTCGCCGGTCCACTCCCTTTTTGATTGATAGAATGGACCCTGGTACTCCCAGTTCACCAGGTCTGTTGATGTGAACAGGCTGGTGCAGTCCCCTTCATACCCGGGCCGTCGATTTTTATTACCGATCAGTGCATAATAGCGGCCATCTTCATACCAGCCGCACGGATCAAACACGATGTATTCGTCCCCCTCCTTGTGCATGGGGATCACCGGGTTTTGAGGCAGCGCCTTCCACCGGATCAGGTCGTCATCCTCGGCCACGGAGATGCAGGTACCCTGTCCGGGTACATGGTAGATCAGTGTGGGCCGTGGGGCATTCTTAATGGCACCACCGCTGTAGATACCCAGGGGTGCTGAACCATCCATGGCAGGTCTCACCACCGGCGGATGATAGATCCAGTGGACCAGGTCGCGGCTGGAAGCATGATCCCACGTGGCCACCCATATCTCTTTTTCCGGGTCTTTGGGATCGGGGATAGGGGTACGGGCCAGGTAGAACATGTGGTATCGACCGTTCCAGAACAGGGCTCCGTTGGCATCGTTGAAGTATCCTTCCGGTGGCATCAGGTGGTACCTGGGCCGGTGCGGATCCTGCCAGAGGAGCTCCCGCATTTTCCGGGCACTCCGGATCAGTTCAAATGTTTCGGTATGCGGTTCTAACCAGCCGGCGGGTCTGCAGTTCGTACTTAAGGAATCGCCCTTTCCCAGCTCCTCTTCGAACTCCTCGAGGTACCCCTGCAGTCTTGCTGCGATTTCAGGGTTTTCGGCAGACACATCGGTGGTTTCGCCAAGATCCTCTTCCAGGTTGTAGAGGGCACCCCTGTACGGAGGGTTACCTACACCCCTGTATTCCCCCGCATCTTCATTCTCATCGTTCCCTTTTTCCTGGTTTGTAAAGATCCTGTGGTATTTCCAGGGACCGGAGCGAACCGCGCGGAGCTGGTTGGGATGGTGGTAGAAAAAACGGTCATGGGGCGTAGTGGCTCCAGGCTCACCGGAAAGGAGTGGCCAGATGTCCTTCCCGTCGATCACCCGGTCCTGCGGCACCTCGGCCCCTGCCAGTCCGGCAAAAGTGGGCAGCAGATCCATGGCCGTCATCATTTCACCGATCTCGATACCAGCCTGGATCTTCCCCGGCCACCAGGCCACAGCCGGCTCCCTCATGCCGCCTTCCCAGGTGCTCCCTTTGCGTCCCCTGAGCGGACCGGCACTGGCCAGTGGGGAGCCGGGACCGTTGTCCGAGGTAAAGATCACCAGGGTATTTTTGTCCAGGCCCTGCTTTTTCAATGCATCCATGATCTGACCCACCGACCAGTCGATCTCACTGATGGCCTGCACGTACAGCTGGTTCCTCGTCCTGTAATCCACCGAATTGTCCTCCAGGGCCAGCACCTCCCGGATGGTATCGGGGATGTTCTCCATGAAATCGGGAGATATATGCAAAGGAACATGGGGGATGGGGTGGGGCACATAGAGGAAGAAGGGTTCATCCCGGTGCTCTTCGATAAACTTCACGGCCCGGCCGGTGATCCGGCTGGTCAGGAAGTCGGCATCGGGATCTGTCTCGATCACCCGCTCTCCATCCATCAGTGGGAGAGGGGGGAAGTCCCACTCCTCGTTGGGATGAAAGGGGTGGATGTCGTGGCTGTACGGGATTCCGAAGAATTCATCAAATCCCTGCCGGGTGGGCAGGAACTCAGGCTGGTCTCCCAGGTGCCACTTTCCAAATATTCCTGTGGCATAGCCCCTTGTTTTCAAAACCTCGGCTATGGTTACTTCATGGGGGTTAAGTCCCTTGGGATCGTTGGGGAAAAGCACAATAAAGGAAGAACCGGTGGCCATGCTGATACGCTTCGGGTAGCAGCCGGTCATCAGGGCAGCCCTCGAGGGAGTGCATACCGGGGCTGCCACATAAAAGCTGGTGAGTCTGGCTCCCTCTTCAGCCAGCTGATCGATGGCCGGGGTGCTTACCAGTGGGGATCCGAAACAGCTCAGGTCCCCGTATCCCTGGTCGTCGGTAAAAATAACCACGAAGTTGGGGGGCCTGTCGGTCAACGGTTCTGCAGGCTGCTCTCCATACAGGAAAATGGTTCCCATGAGCAGGAAAATGATTATGACAGGTAATCTATATCTATTCAAAGGTGGCAGATTAAATGATTATATTATTAAAGTTTCGCACTTGTGTTCAATGCACATAAATTCAAGAGTTTACAATTTAGCTTCATGTGCTATATGTTAGTATATCAATGTTTTAACATTTCCATTTTCGGTTAAGCGGCTTTTTGCATCTCCGGGGCACTTGGAAGCAGTTGGCTGATCATCTCATATGCTCTCTCATCCTTGAGGATCTTTTCCCATAACTCCATTTCATCTATTCCATCGAACAACACCTCTATAAGTCTTACAAGTTCTATGAATAACCCCCATAATCTCTCAACCAAACGGGACTGGATAATCCCCTCCCTGACATTATTGAACAATGCTCCTTTTGTCTCGTAATGCTCGAACCTGTATTTCAAAGTCAGCAAAATGTGCTGTATCATCGTGATGGTTGTATCAGCAATCTGAGCATCAAAATCATTGGACTGACACCTTCCCAAGCCCAGCAGCTGCTTGGCTTACCTAAAGAAAACCTCCACAATCCAGCGGATTTGATAAATCTCAATCATCCTGATAAATGCCTCGCAGGTAAACCAGCTGTCCATCAACACATAATCAACCTTGACTCCCTGAGATATGGCTCGCCAGAACATCTTCAATGCACTCTCTATCTTGGTGCTGTCTGCTTCCCTTGCACGATCCCAGGAATGGGTCCCTTTTTCCCGTTTCTTCTTGTGCTGTTTCCGGTACTCTTTCTTTTTCAAACCAAACGGCTTTTCTACATTCCTGCCTCTTTCCCGGTGCAGGGAAAAATCCAGAGGAATAAAGGATGCTCTATCCCAGTAGCCCATGGATAATAGCTTATACCCAAGAATATAACGCCGTGATACATGATCCCATATCCTGGATATCTTTTCAATATATCTGCCTGTTTTGGGCAAATCGCTATCGTCAAAGATCAGGCATTTTGGCGCACCACTGTTATTTTCCCCCTGGGCTGCAACCAGCTTTATGAACTTCATGCCAAACATCCACAATACCACCCGCCAGCAAATCCCCGGGTTATTCTTCAACCGGTAAAACACATCTTTCCGGGCTTCAATATGATTAGCCATCACACTGCCAGTAAAAGAATGTACCGTTTGCAAACCCAGGAAGGGCAAGCAAATTAAACATGAGAATATAGACTCAAAGCTGTATCCTCTTTGCTTTAATGGGTTCAGGCATTTGCACAAGGCCGAAAATGAAAAACACTTCAAAGAACCAAGAATAAAATCCGGTTCAAGCCACCGGGGGGTAAAACCGTTTTTTAATTCTGCAATCTTATTGATATATATTTTTCATCTGCCAGGCATCCAGGGAAATAAGTTCACTGTCCTTACCCTTTGAGCGTATGGACACACCTACACTATCCTCTTTGCCGGGATAGACACGTACTGCAACATACTGTTTTCCATTGGCAAATACCTCTACCACACTCTTGTCAACAAATATGCGGAGCTTAAGGGTTTCTCCTTTTTCAATATGAACAGGAGCTGTTTCCGAAGCTCGTGAGCGTGCATCCGGCAGGATCGATGAATTGGATGTCTCTATGGCTATCAGGCTATATTTGGTACGTGAATTGTTCTTTCTTAATCCCCGCTCCTTATAAAAAGAGATACGCGTATACTCCTCTTTGTCTGGTGAACGCAAGACATTCAACTCAATGTGTTGCGCATTTTTAGGATCGATCTCGGCAAATATTTCCATGGCATTTCCCTTGATCTTATTCAGTACAATCTCCTCATTGGCCGGCAATGTCATCTTTTTAACCTGCTTATGTCCGGCGCGTATGGATTCAATATCGCCTGCTGGTTCAATTCTCAAATCGCCTTCGCTTACGGGAAGTGTCAGGCGCATGGGCAAAGTCATGATCTGGTTCCATCCTTTTGTGGGATAGCCGGGATTCATATTAAATATAGCGATGACTCCACCTTTGCCATCAGGTGTGGCAGAAGGTGCATGTACGCCTGAAGGAGCAACCGATCCATGGTTGAAATTTCCACCATTAGTAACAACAAATTTATCACGGTTCGTATCATAATCACCTATCAGGTATTTCCCTCCACTCATATGACTGAAATGAAGAAGGATATGTTTTCCTTCGTTCCCGATGGGCCAGAAATAGGGGCAGGCACCATCATCTCCCACCAGTGAATACCTGTCGTTCTCAGTAAAGGGATGCATATATTCCCAGTGTTCCAGATCCAGCGAACGGAAAAGAAAATTGGTCCTGGTTCTCTTTCCTCCCGGACCCGTAGGTAAGGTGCCTCCTGAGAGGGAATAGTAGATGGAATCTTTTTTCCATATGCAAGGGTCGAAAACCCGGTAAGGCAAAGGAAAACCAGTTGTGCTTTTGCCGGAGATGACTGCTTTGCCAGCTACCTTTTCCCAGTTCAGCAACAAAGGGTCGTCGGAGATGGCCACCATATTTCCAACCCTTGTGCCATGATACATGGCAATGACACGGTCATCTTCAACAAGTGTTGCACCCGAAAAGCAAGCACGTTCGGGATCGGGATAGATGGCCAGGGGAAGGTCCTTCCAGTTGATCAGGTCTTTACTAATGGCGTGCCCCCAGTGCTGACGTGGATCTTCGGGTGGGTAGGCCTGGTAAAAAAGATGCCAGTTTCCCTGCCAGAAGCATAGTCCGTTGGGATCATTGAGTCTTCCTTCAGGATTAACATAGTGATATACAGGGCGAAATGGATCATCTTTCATTTTCGCCCGGGCATCATTAAATCGCTGAAGAAGCGGATTTGTCTTGAGCTCTTCCTCCTGCTCCTCAAGGGTATTGCTGAAGGTGTACTGGGGTATCGGTGAGGCGTAGTTTTCGGCCGTCTCCTGAGCAATGGAGACTCTTTGACTGCAGGTAATGGTTACAAAGGCAATTAGAAGATAGCGATGAGCAATTAACTTTTTCATGGGATGGGTTTTATAATTTATTTAAATTCAAAGGGTTATCATAAAGGACTTTTTTCATCGGATCTTTTTTAGTACTTCCGGATCGCTGTTCTCTTTTTCCTTTTCCATGAGGGTCCTGAGTTCTGCTACCACATCAGGATACCGGCCGGCCAGGTTGGTGGTTTCACCCAGATCCACCGACAGGTCAAACAGTTCCTCTTCAATTTCCCGCTCCTTATCCCTGGCATACCCGTAAATGTTGTGTTCAGCGGCCAGGTATTTCCATTTTCCTTTGCGATAGCCATTTACATAATAGAAATTGTCACGGGCACCGGATGGGTTCTTTCCGAGCAGCAATTGGGTCTGATCAACCCCGTCAATCCTTCGATCATCAGGAATCGCTGTACCAGCCAGCGAAGCAAAGGTTGGCAGAAAATCAATGGTGGCAAAGATGGCATCAGACACCTTGTCTGCAGGCACCTTTTCGGGCCACCTTACGATGCATGGAACGCGTACTCCGCCCTCATAACAGGACCCTTTGCCATTGCGCAATGGTCCGCTGTCGCCCCAGAATTTTTGGTCATCCGTAAAATTTGCATGTTCCTCTTTCCATTGAATATAGTCCTCAGCCTTCCGTTTGTTTTCTGTATATGCCTCCTGGTTCCAGGGGCCGTTATCGGAGGTATAAATGACCAGGGTTCGCGAGGTCATTTTCAGTTTATCCAGAACATCCAGCAGTCTGCCGGTCTCATGGTCAAACTCCTCCACAACATCCCCATACAACCCTCCTTTGGATTGACCTGTAAATTCGGTGGATGCATCAATGTTCATGTGCATCATGGTGTGGGCAAGATAGAGCACAAAGGGCCTCTCCCGATCACATTTATTTTCAAGGTAATCGATGGCCTTATCGGTATACAGCCGTGTCAGACTGCCCATGTCCATTGTATGGCCCACCTGTGTAGTATCTTCGTATAAATCCATATGGCCCCTGTCATTGGCTCCCAGTGTGCCGAAGTAATAATCGAACCCCTGGGCGTTTGGCATGCGATCGGTGATGGGTTTGCGGTTGGAAACATCCCACTTTCCAATGCAGGCTGTCTGGTAACCGGCTTCCTGAAGCAATTCGGCCCAGGTGATCTCCGCGGCCGGCATGCTCCAGCCTTTGCTTCGGATGGGATAACGACCTGTAAGCAATGCTGAACGTGACGGTCCGCAGACGTGCTGGGCATAAAAACTTGTGAAGCGGGTGCCTTCTTTAGCCAGTTGGTCCAGCCGGGGTGTTTGATGCACCCTGTTGCCGTAGCATCCAAGATCCGCATACCCCTGGTCGTCCGTGAAAATGATAATAATATTGGGTCTCTGTTCACTGGAGGTACAATTGGTCAGCAGTGCCCCAATGGTGAGCAGTAGAAAGAGTTGACAGACAGATTTCATAAGTTACCAGATCCGTTTCATTTCGTGCAGCTCCATGGATACCAGTTTCACCGTTCCGTCGGTTACCAGCTCCAGGTCATCCCGTTCCGGTGTGAAAGGGAATTGTTCGGAGTAGGAGTAAATACCATTGTTTGCAAATACCTCCAGTTGTCCCCAATCCGTCAGGATACGTATGGTGATCCTGTTTGATCCATCCGGTTTGCACGATTCCGACAGGAGGGTATGCTCCCCGATATCATAGGTGATGGTCTTGTTGGCCACCTTGAAATCGATCCGTGAGGCTGTGGTACCGTCCAGGTCAAATGTAGCAATCAGGTCAAACTTCTTGGATCGTTGGCCGGATAACAGGTTGGTACCTTTTTTAATGACCTGGCCATCCCATTTCTCCGAATTTTCATAGAGGTTTGCAATCTCTATGATGGGATTTCGGGTCACCCTCTGCTGACCTTCATAGGTGACAAGTCCAAGGCTGACCGGGAATGTGGCATTGCGTTCCCAGATGATCTCACCGATCCCCCCGTTCCAGTGGTCCATCCAGGCGATCTGGATCACCCGGGGATCATTGTTTGGAAGGTTTCCCATGGGAAAGGATTGACCGGCATAGAAGTCCGGACCCAGGGTCACGATCAGGGTGTCCTGTTTGGGATCCTTTTGAAATTCCTTTCCATCGAAGGTTCCCACCAGGTAAGAACCATTGGCATCCAGCAGTACCCATTTCTTGTTTTTCTCATTTCCATCCAGGGGCAGTTCGAAGAAGTCGGGGCACTCAAACCCGAAATCCACATTGCTCATCTTCTCCCAGTTGATCAGGTCGTCAGAATTGTAAATTGTTGTGCCGTCTTCATAAAGCAAAAGGACCCACTTTGATGTTCCTTCATGCCAGATGACACAGGGATCTCTTGGATAGGTTTTTTCAGCAGGATGGGCAACCGGGTTGTTTTTGTAGTCGTGCCAGGTTTTACCCACATCATTGCTCCATGCCAGGCATGTTCCCTCCGTGGTTCCTGTGTAAATGGCCACAATGGCCTCTTTGGTGGAGCCGGTAATCCTGCTTGCGGTCTCTCCCGATACCACCACTGCGCTCCCTGAGAACACATGGGCACCTGAAACATTGCGCACGGCCTGGGGGGATAAAAATGACTTCTGTGGGATCAATGCCACTCCCTCATCTTTCCAGAAGAGCAGGTCGGGACTGGTGGCATATCCTCCATGGCGGATCTTATCACCCCACTGGTAAATCATGTGGTACATGCCTCCCTGGTAGACCAGGCCGTTGATGTCGTTCATCCATTCCGATTTCGGACTGAAATGATATTGTCCCCGGTAGTCTTCCCGGTAGTCAATGTAATCTTCGTGGGGATTGAACTGGGCCTGCAGTGAAACACAGCCCATCAGTAAAACCATTCCCAAAACAATGCTTTCTCTTTTCTTCACCATAACCTTAAAAGTTTAAAATATTATTGAAGTTACTAATTTATCAAACTGCTTTCTATTGAAAAAAACTTCCGGAGCCCTGAACAGAACCCCGGAAGCCCCACCAATAAACTATACTAAACCTGAAACTACTACGAATCATGTGAAAGGAAAGACTGGTAGGTTTTCTGTATCGATTACATAAAGCAATTTACGAATCAAGCAGCATGGTACCGGATGAAAAACCAATCAAAATAGTGAGAAAAACAGAGCAACGTCATAAACCGGGAGCTAATTCTTCACAGATTGTTTTCATTGCTCCAGTATCTGTTGAATCTCATCGAAATGGTATGCTGGTGCAGCGCCTGTTTTTGTTGCCACATATGCGCCTAGTGCGCATGCGTAATTTAAGGCTTCCTTCGCCGGATTACCATCAAAGAAGCTGTATATAAATCCGGCCAGAAAGGCATCGCCTGAACCTACAGTGTCGACCGCCTTTACTTTAAAGCCGTGGTGCTCCGATATTTCTCCCTTATCAAACACAAGGGCCCCATTTTTACCCCTGGTTACACATACCAAGTCTATTTTGAATTTATCAGCAAACCAACTGATCAGTTCATCCAGCTCAGTATACTTTACCTGATGCCATCCGGCAATGGTATAAAGTTCATCATCATTCATTTTTGCAATATCTGCGCGTCTGACCAATTGCTCAACAACATCCTGTTTTATATAGGGTGGGCGCATGTTGATATCAATTATTTTAACGCCTTCACTCTCAAGTACAGAATGAATGGTATCCCTGGTCATTTCATTCCTGGAAGCCAGGGTCCCATAAACAATCATTCCGGCATTCCGGGCGGTATCCATAAGCTCTTCGGTCAGCACCAGCTGGTCCCATGCCACAGGTTCAAGAATGTCAAAGGTCGGGTTATGATCCTCATCAAGGTATATGGGCACTTCACTTGTTGGCAACTTATGATTTGTTTGGATCAGGTGGGTGCTAACTCCGGTTTTTTTAATAAACTGTATAAGTTGGGATCCAGCCTCATCATCTCCTATACTACTGCATATTAATACATTATACCCTATTTTATACAGATGAAGCGCAACGTTCATTGGTGCTCCACCCGGTAAGGATTTGTCTGGTAACCTGTCCCAGAGAACCTCTCCTATACACAGTATGTTTTTGTTCCTGATTTTCATTTTTCTCTCCTTTTAGTTAGCTCTTTCTGAATCTCTTCAAGGCTTTTACCCTTTGTTTCGGGTATAACCTTCCATGCAAACAGGAAATGAAGGAGCATCATTGCAGCAAAGAATGCAAATGATGGTCCGCCTCCTATTTTGGGTGAGTTGGCAAATACCGGGAATGACCAGCTAATAGCAGCTGCCATGATCCAATGTGTGAATGCTCCCAGAGCCTGTCCTTTAGCCCTGACCTTGTTGGGGAATATTTCTGAAATAAACACCCAGATGACGGCCCCCTGTGAGAATGCAAAAAAAGCGATAAACCCAATCAGGTAGAACATCACAGAATAACCGTTGAAAGATTGAAGGAAAAAGGCCCTTGCGATCATTCCCAGGAAAAATACCATTCCGACCGAACCCACCATCAGCAAGACTCTTCTGCCCACCCGGTCTATCAGAAAAAGCGCCAGAAAAGTGAAAATAAGATTAGTTAAACCTATTGATATTGATTGCAACAATGCTACATTTTCAGTTAATCCGGTCATCTCAAAAATTCGCGGTGCATAATATATAATAGCATTGATACCTGCCAGCTGATTAAAAGCCGCTATCAGAACCGCCGCCATAATCGGAAACCTGTTTTCTCTGGTGAACAGTCTCACCTTTTCTGTATGATCCTCCTGCTTCATCGATTCAACAATAAGTTCGATTTCACGGGCAGGTTCATCAATCCCAAAACCGGTAAAAACTTTCTTGGCATCTTTCAATCGGTCCTGCATCACCAGCCATCTCGGACTATCGGGGACTCTAAACAGAAGCAGGAAGAAGAGCAGGGCTGGCAAAGTTTCAACTCCAATCATCCATCTCCATGATCCGTCATCAACTATTCCGGAAATGATATAGTTAAAAACATAAGCCAGAAAAATCGCGGTTACCACATTGAGCTGATTCAGGACTACCATACTTCCACGTTTAGCGGCCGGTGAAATTTCAGCAATGAACATGGGTGTAACCACTGAGATAGAACCCAGTAAAAACCCGGTGGCCAAACGGAAAAACAGGAACATATACCAATTGACAGCAAATGTGCTACCCAGCGTGGTTAAGATGAACAGACCGGATAACAGTTGCAGAACTTTCCTCCTTCCATATTTGTCTGCAGGTTTACCAATAACCATTGTGCCGGTAATCGTACCGATCAAGGCAATGGCCACAGTAAAACCTAACCAGAACTTGTTTAAATGGAAAACTGCTTCCAGCTGTGTGGTTGTTCCGGAGATCATGGCTATATCATAGCCAAACAGGAATCCGCCCAGTGCAATTGAAAGGACTGTTGACAATACCACTTTGTTCTGTTTCATATGGAATTTAGTTGGATTAAGTTTGATTGGGTAAAAATTGCTTTTCCTTTCCGGACAGGGGTTAGAAAAACTGATCAAAATAGTGGTATTCCCTCACATCCATATAATCTTTATATTTATATTTCTACATTTGAGATGAAATAATTATTACCATGAGAAATCAGCTTTTATTATACCTGTTGTTGATTTCAATTATCCTTTCCGGCTGCTCAGGAAAAGACCAGGTTTCTCAAAAGTACCTGATTGGTTTTTCTCAATGTACCATGGGGGATGATTGGAGAAAAACCGTGATTGAAGAGATGATGCGGGAAATAAGCCTTTTTCGTGATCCGGGTTTTGAACTGGTTGTGAAGGACGCTGAGGACAGCAATGAAAATCAAATTGAAGATATCAATGAGTTGCTCGCAATGGGAATTGATCTGCTTATTGTCTCCCCGAATGAAGCCCAGCCCCTTACTCCCATTATTGAAGAGGTCTTCGATTCCGGGATCCCGGTTATTAACATTGACCGGAAAATAAACTCTGAGAAGTTTAGTGCCTTTATCGGAGCTGATAATTTTATGATAGGCAGGGAGGCCGGAAAAGTTGTAGCAAAACTGTTGAAGAATAATGGTAAGATTCTTGAAATCACCGGACTGGAAGGTTCCAGCGCTGCCATTGAAAGGAGTGCAGGATTCCGTGATATTTTAGATCAATTTTCGGAAATAGACATTGTTAATTATGAAGGAAAATGGCTGCACGAGGTGGCCCTGAATATAACCGACAGCATACTCAATCATACCCGGGATTTTGACTTGATTTTTGCCCACAATGACCCAATGGCGTATGGAACTTATCTTTCATCAGAAAAGCATAATCTTCATCCATATATTCTGGGCGTTGATGGTTTATTTAGTGAAAATGGTGGTATACAGAGGGTGCTGGAGGGCACTTTTGACTGTACGTTTCTCTATCCAACCGGTGGGGATAAAGCGATTCAACTGGCAAGCAAGATTCTTAACAATGAAGCTTTTAATAAATACAATTACCTGAGCACCGTCGCCATTGATCCAAATATGGCCAGGACAATGAAACTGCAGGGGGATAGAATTACTGGGCAACAGAAAAAAATTGACCGCCAGCTTGATTATATTGCTGAAATAGATCTCCTTCTGAAGCAGAAACAGAACTTTCTTTTACTTAATATATCTATTTCGATTCTTTTGGTAATAGTTGTTGGTTTAATCTTCTTTTTATTGTACCAGAAGAATAAGTTATACCGGGCTCTTGATAACAAGAATAGGATGATTAACGAACAATATACCCAACTTTTTGAGCAGCGTGATGACCTTATTAAGCTAATGAAGATTGCCGAAGAAGCCAATGAGGAAAAATTGCGATTCTTCACCAATATATCCCATGAATTCAGATCATTGATCAGTTTGATCTCATTGCCATTAAATCGCCTGCTTGAAACCGAGATTGCTGTAGAAATCAGAGACAAATTGGATATTATGAGCAAGAATGCCAACAGGCTGAATAAACTGGCTCAGGAAATATTAAAATTCCGGAAGATTGATACAAACAGGTATAAATTCAATTTTCAAGAATCTGATATTGTTGAATTTACACGTGAGGTAATAGATTCTTTTAGGCTTAAAGCTCAGGAAAAAGAGGTTGTTCTTACAGCAGATATGCCATTACAATTAATGGTTGAGTTTGATTCACCATGTATGGAAAAAGTACTGTTCAACCTGCTTTCCAATGCGATAAAGCACACCGATAAAGAAGGCATCATATACATCAGACTTGAGCTTGAAAATTCTTATTTAAAGATTGACATTAAAGATACGGGCAGGGGTATTCCGAAGAATGAAATTCCTCTTATTTTTGATCGTTTTTACAGGGGCAATAATTATGGTTTGAATGATGAGGATAATGCGGGAATGGGTGTAGGTCTTGCACTATGCAAGGAATTACTTTCCTTACATGGTGGCACAATCAGAGTTAGTAGTAAAGTTGGGAAAGGGTCAACATTTACCATACTTATTCCTCAATATCACGACCACCCCGGTATTAACAAGAAACAAACCAGTCCATCGGTAAATGATCAAAGTCCTGGACGGGAACTTGAAAAGGGATCTGAAAAAGAGCCGGTGAAGGAACCTGAGCATGAATTCAATCAAGATAAAACCGTACTCATTGTTGAGGATAACTCTGAATTGCGATCAATAATAGCTGAGTTGGTTGGAAAGTATTATAAAGTTGTCGTTGCTGAGGATGGTTTAGATGGTCTCAAGAAAGCGATTGATACAATTCCTGACTTAATCTTAAGTGATATATTAATGCCCTGCATGGATGGAATACAAATGACAAGAGACCTGAAAAAACATCCCTCAACCTATCATATCCCGGTCATTCTTCTTACGGCAATTGATTCACAGGAATCCACTATTAAAGGTTTTGATACAGGAGCAGATGATTATATTATTAAGCCATTCAATGAATCCCTGCTTATTACTAGAATTCAGAATCTAATTGAATCCCGCACCAGAATACTGAATAAATATGGTAAAAACTTTTTTTCGGTTGATGATTTGAATATCGAGGACAATATTTCAAAAGAGTTTATCAATCGCATGATAAAGATCATATACGATAATGCTTCACGTGAATCCTATTCGCTCAATCATCTTGCAACGGATATGAATTTGTCAAGGTCCTCACTCTATCGCAGGATAAAGGAACTGACAGGAATGAAAGCAATTGATTTTATGAAAAAAATCAAGCTTTCATATGCTGCAAGACTACTTATTAATCATGATTTAACGATAAACGAAGTAGCCTGGCGTACAGGATTTTCAGATGCTAAATATTTCAGTAAATGCTTTTGTAAGGAATACGGACAAGTCCCAAGTAAATTTAAGGTGAATCTTTCAGAGGTGCCTTGAAAGATTCGGGAAGCTTTTTAGACATTTATTACCAAGTGCCCTTCCGATGCAGAACAGCCTGTTCTGCTGGTAAAAACCTTCAAGTATTTCCTGGATGCATGATTTGGGGAGTTATCCCAACTTCGCGTTGGTGTCGGCGATGAATGCCATGATCTCTTTCCTTCCGGTTTTTTTCACTGCACTCGATTCAAAAACCAGGGGAAGTTCCTCCCAGGTTTCGGAAAGTTTATCTTTCAGCAAGTTCAGGTTTTTCGACTTCTCTTTCTGGGTTACTTTGTCGATCTTGGTGAGTACGATCACAAAGGGCAGGTTGTTGTTGCCCAGCCATTCGATAAAATCCAGGTCCAGTTGCTGGGGAGGATGGCGGGCATCCACCAGCACAAAGAAACAGACCAGATTCTCGCGCCGGGTGGCATATTGCTCGATCATGCGTGAAAATTGTGCCCGGTCCTTTTTGGAAACCCTGGCATAGCCGTAGCCAGGCAGGTCTGCCAGGAACCACTTGTCGTTGATCCTGAAATGGTTGATTAGCCTGGTCTTCCCGGGGGTGACCGAGGTTTTGGCCAGTTTTTTCCGCTCCACCAGCATGTTGATCAGGGAGGATTTGCCCACGTTGGACCGGCCAATGAACGCATACTCGGGGAGGGGGTCCTTCGGACACAGGGTCACATTCGGACTGCTGGAGATGAATTCTGCACTGGTGATGTTCATAGGATGTAAATTTCCAGCAACGTACTGGTTTCCTGTGGGATCAGTGAGATTTCCTTCAAAACAGCCGGGATCAGGATGCTGTCGCCTTTCTGGATTGTTTCGGGAGTGCCGCCAGGGTGGTGGATATCCACTTTCCCCTCCATGCACATGTAGATAACGAAGGAATCGATGAGGTTGTAGTCTTTGTCCACCGGCTGATCAAATTGAATATACCGGGTGCTGAAGTACGGGCAGTCGGCCAGGTTCACTGACGTGTTCTTCTGCGGGACATACTCCGTCTTGTATTTATCATGGTACTGATAATCCATCACATTCAGTGCATGATCAATATGCAGTTCTCTCGAATTGCCATCTGCATCTGTTCGATCCCAGTCATAGATCCGGTAAGTCATATCGGAGGTTTGCTGGATTTCAGCCAGTACAATGCCAGGTCCCAGTGCGTGCACCCTGCCTGTGGGCATGAACAGAACGTCTCCTTTATGCACCGGTTCAAAATTCATCAAATCCACCAGGGTTCCACTTTTCAGGCTGGCGAGAAATTCCTTCTCGTCAATATTCCGGTTGAAACCGACAATCAGACGGGCATCCTTTTCGGCTTCCATGATGTACCACATCTCGGTTTTCCCGTTCTCCCCGTGGTGCTCCATGGCATAATCATCTCCGGGATGAACCTGTATGCTCAGGTTGTCATTGGAGTGAATAAATTTGACAAGGATGGGAAAAAAGGTCCCGAACTTTTCAAAGATCCTGTCGCCCACCATCTCTCCCATATAGATCTCTGTGATCTCCACCAGCGTATTGCCGGCAAGAAATCCGTTGGATACAACGGAAATGTTATCCTCTACGTTGGAAATTTCCCAACTCTCTCCGGTCATCTCAGGAGCATCGGTCTTTCCGTATTCTTCTCTAAGTTTCTCTCCTCCCCAGATCAGTTTCTTGTATATTGGCTGAAATCGGATGGGGTACAGGGTATTTTCCATGCAGTTGTTGCTGTTATTTCAGTTGACAAAGTTAGGATAATGTTTTTTTCCGGACCCTGTTTTGTTTTATTTGCGTGTTGAGATCCTGACTTTCTTCTAACTTTATTACTTTTATAACAACCTGACATTTTTCTAATCTTACCTGCAGCAGGGCTGAGGAGACCATCCCGGTGGAGTCCCGGGAGGTGATCATCCTGGAAGGAATACTGATATACACCCACCTGCCACTTGTGGAGGAGATCGATATCAAGGTTTTTGTGGATGCGGATTCTGACGACCGGCTTGGAAGGGTTATTGTCAGGGACATGATGGAGCGTGGAAGGTCTGTCAAAACTGTGCTGGAAAGGTATGAGAAAACAGTCAAGCCCATGCACCTTCAGTTTATCGAACCCTCCAAGCGGTATGCCGACATCATTGTGCCCCAGGGGGGGATGAACGAGGTGGCCATTTCCATTCTGCTGAGCACCATTGAAAAGATGCTGAACCTGTGATTGGAACGATATTTGTTTTATATTCGTTAAACCTGTAAGTTTAACACCGGATGCTGGCACGGGAACTCATATCGGATGTGGTACCTGCCCTGAAGACTTCTGATTCGGGAACAAGGGCGCTTTCATGGATGGAAGTGTTCAGGATCAAGCACCTGCCCATTGTGAACCACAGGGATTTCCTGGGGCTCATTTCCGATGCTGATATTTATGACCTGAACAATCCCGACGAGCCGGTGGGCAACCACCAGCTGTCGCTTAAGAAGCCCTATGTGAATGAGGGCCAGCATATCTACGAGGTCATTGAATTGCTTTCCCGCCTTGAACTTACCCTGGTGCCTGTTCTCAACGATGAGATGCATTACCTGGGTGTGATCACCCAGGAAGACCTGACCAGGAAATTTACTCACCTGTCGGCCATGCAACAACCCGGCGGGATCATCGAGCTGGAGATGATTGAGCATGACTACTCCCTTTCGGAGATCTCCCAGATCGTGGAGAGCAACAATGCCAAGATCCTGAGCCTCTATGTGGCATCATCTGAGGATAAGGCCAAACTGAGGGTGACCCTGAAGATCAACCTTACAGATCTCACATCTGTCATTGAAACTTTTAACAGGTACAACTATACCATTGTGGCTTCCCATATGATCGATGAGGACATGAATGAGTTTTACCAGGAACGGTTCGATGTTTTTCTTAAATACCTGAATACATAAAAATGCAAGTCGCTGTTTTCGGAAGGGGCTTCCCTTCTTACGCCCGCGAAAATATTGCCGCCATGTTCAGCAAATTCAGCATGCTGAATGTGGATGTCTGGATCTTTGAACCATTGTATGAGTTCCTTCAGAAAGAGACAGGGCTCAGACCAAAGGTGGCGGGACTTTTCACCAATCACGATGACCTGCCCAGGGAGGTGGATTTTCTCTTTTCCCTGGGGGGTGACGGGACTTTCCTGGAGACTGTAACCCTGGTAAGGGACAGCGGGATCCCGGTGCTGGGAGTGAATATCGGGCGACTGGGTTTTCTCTCTTATATTTCCCAGGAGAACCTGTCAGAGTCGCTGGACAGTGTATTCAGCGGCCAGTACGATATCGAGGAGCGCATGTTGCTGAAGGTGGAGGCAACGGGCAGGCCATTGAATGAACTGGATGTGGCCCTCAATGAGGTGAGGTTATACAAAAACAGCGGATCGCTGATCACCATCCATGTGAAGATCAATGATGAATTCCTGAGCGCGTATTGGGCAGACGGACTTTTGTTATCAACACCCACCGGCTCTACGGCTTATAACCTGAGTGTGGGCGGTCCCATCGTGGTGCCCGAGTCCAACAGTTTTGTGCTTTCACCCATTGCCCCGCACAACCTGACAGTCAGACCCCTTGTGCTGCCAGACTCCGCTGTGTTGCAACTATCGGTGGATACCCGGGACCCGCAGTTTCAGATGGCGCTTGACTCCCGGACCGTTGATCTGGATGTGGATACAACGGTGACCATCCGCAAGGCAGATTTCACCCTGAAAATGGTCCGGATCGAGAACATCAGCTTCTACAGCACCCTCCGCAACAAATTAATGTGGGGAGCGGATAAGCGTAATTAGAAATATTTGTTTATTTTTATGTTTGAAATGCTCACAACCCAGGCCATGAAGAAAAATCTCTGGTTCCTTTTCCTGATTATTTTTGTCATGACCGCTGTCGATGGTTTCGGTCAGCGGTGGAAGCTGCGAAGGTATGAAGCAGACCTTTACATCGGAGTGGTCTCTTTTCACGGCGACATCGGACTGGCCAACCAGCCTCTGCTCAACAATTTTAACGGAATAAGGCCCAGCTTTGGTATTCAGCCACGGTTCAAAATAACCCAGGATATCGCCGTGAGCCTGGATCTTGGCTATCTCATTTATGGGGGAAAGGATATTGAAGGCTCCAGTCATGGCCGGCTCTATTCTTTTAACAGCCATGCCTTTCAGCATGTTGTAAGGGGGGAGTATTACATTCTGGGCGACAGCAGGAATATCATATCCGGGGCTGTTTACAACCGCAATGGTATGGTCAACAATTACAACAAGCTGTACCTCTATGTTTTTGGCGGAGCCGGCGGGGTATTATCGAAAGCGAAGATCAAGGATCTGAACAACAATGGAGAGGAGCCCCTCGATAATCCGGGGTACGACAATACCTTGCAATATACGGCAGTCTTCCCCGTGGGTGGAGGGATCAAATTTTCCATCGATCCCCGCTGGAGTGTTGGTGCTGAACTGGGGTATCAGTTCACCTTGTCCGATAAGCTTGACGGATATGCCTCAGAGTGGTCACAATATAAAGACTCTTATTTTCTGACCACCTTCAAGGCGATCTACAAGATCCGCAATGAAAGGAACGGTCGCCCCATTTTCAAGCGACTCTACAGGTAACAGCTTACCCCACACACTGCGCTGGATGCAAAATCAGGTTCGATTTGTTTCGGGTATATTCTTATATTTGTAGTTCACAGCCGGATGGAATGAGAAGGAAGCTCTGGATTTGCACTTTTACTCTGATGTTTATGTTTCCCCTGGTCGGCCACAGTCAGATGCTGTGGAGGATCTTGAGGTATGAAGCCGGAATAGGGCTTGGGTCGGTCCATTCATTCACTGACATTGGTCCCGCGCAAAAAACGGGATTGAATTTCTTCAACGGAACACGTCCCAACCTGACCGTGGAGGCGAGGTATAATTTAGGTCCGGCTGTTTCAGTGAAACTTGATCTGGCATACCTCATGTTCGGAGGATCCGATGTGACCAAAGACACCCATTACCGGCCAGAGTATGATTGGGCCTATAACACCCATGCGTTCGAGCATACCATTCGGTTCGAATACTATTTTTTCGATACAGGAAGATCACGGTACAGCGGGGCCATGTTTAACCGGAAGGGGATGGTCAACCGGTTCAATACAATGCAATTTTACGTGTTTGCCGGGGCCGGTGGCATAATGACCAAAGCGAAGATTTATGAAAAGGGGAATTCTGACAATGAATTGACAGATATTGAGGGATACAATACTAATTTGCTCTGGAATCCCGTTGTTCCTGCAGGGATTGGTGCCAAATATTTCTTCAATTCGAGATGGAGCTTCGGGGGAGAGGTTGGACTGAGGTATACTTTCACGGACCTCCTTGATGGATACGCCGATTCCTACTGGGGTGACTATAACGACTATTATTATTTGATCAGTGTTAAAGCAATTTACAGGATACGGGCAGGCAGGAATGGATTACCCACATTCAAAAGGTATGGGATGTACTATTAACAGGCCGGGAATGATCAGGGGCGTTGTGTGGATCGCCATGGCCATGCTGTTGATTGCAGCGGCACCCGTACACGGACAGCGTAAAACGGACATTGGTTTTTTTACAGGTGTGCCCTGGTACCTGGGGGATTTGAGTGCAACCGTTCCAGTGCCCCATTTGATCCCGCCGGCCATTGGCCCCATTCTCAGGTATAATTTTAACATGCGGAACGCTTTGCGTGCGCATGCAGTTTTTTATACCCTGAGTGGTTCTGACGAGAATTTCAGGGGTGGAATAGCAGAATTTCAGTCAAGTTTCGTAGATTTGGGCCTTGATTTCGAATTTAACTGGTGGCCCTATAAAACGGCCCACAGAAAATCGAAATTATCGCCTTATGTATCGGCGGGACTGGGTTACAGTCTGAACTATGCAGGCGGATCGGTATCGCACCTTTATCTGCCCTTCGGGGGAGGGATGAAAGTCAACCTGGGAGCGAAACTGAGCGGAGGTATTGAGGTTAACATGCGAAAGACATTCACTGACCTGATTGACGGGGTGGTGAACCCGGGTGGTGAAGAGGTGCAGACGCCCATCGGGAACAATGACTGGTACTTCTTTTCAGGAGTTTTCCTGACTTACAAGATTTTTAATTACATGGAAGAGTGTCCGACGTACGATTAATTGATATGGATCTGTTCGAGAATGAGTTTGAAGGAACAAATTAACGGGAAAAGCCTGCCACGGCACATTGCCATTATCATGGACGGCAATGGACGGTGGGCAAAGAAGAAGGGGGTGGAGCGCCTGTTCGGACATCGGAATGGGGTGGAATCGGTGCGACAGGTTGTGGAGGCAGCCGGGGATCTGGGTATTGAATACCTTACCCTGTATGCTTTTTCCACCGAGAACTGGAATCGTCCCAGAACTGAAATTGATGGTTTGATGACACTGCTTACCAACACCATCGCCAATGAAACCAAAAAACTAAATGAGAATAATGTCCGCCTGCTAGTGATTGGAAACATTACCGACCTTACAAACAGCGTGCAAAAGCATCTCATGAATGCAGTGAAACTCACCTCCCGGAATACGGGGCTCCGGCTGGTGCTGGCCCTCAGCTACAGCGGAAGGTGGGAGATCACCGAAGCGGCAAAACAGATGTGCAAGGATGTCCAGTCAGGGAAACTGGATCCTGAAGTTGTGGATTCCTGTCTGCTGGAATCTTATCTGGCCACATCGTTCATGCCCGATCCGGAGTTGCTTATTCGCACCAGTGGTGAACGGAGGATCAGTAATTTTTTGCTCTGGCAACTTGCCTACACGGAGCTGTACTTTACACCGGTACTGTGGCCCGATTATCGCAAGGAGCATTTTTATGAAGCCATTATCGATTATCAGAGACGGGAGCGACGATTCGGTAAGGTTGATGAAAAGCCCAGAGCCATTACAGCAAATAACTAAATGGAGGAATGAAACAACGGACTTTTCTTATTATAGTGCTCCTGATTTTCGCTTCGGGTCTGGTTGCCCGGGAAGTGATCAATAACGATTCACTGGAAGTGGTCAATAACGATTCACTAGAAGTGATCCAGTATGATTCACTGGAGGTGATGGACTACGAAAATCCTAAAGAATATGTAATTGCTGACGTCAAGGTCAGCGGTATTGAATATATCCAGAAGGAGGTGCTGATGAGTATGTCGGGACTGAAGGCAGGAAATACCATTACCCTCCCCGGTGATGATGTGACCGATGTACTCAAGAAATTCTGGTCCCAGGGACTCTTTGCCGATGCCAAGATCACCGCCACACAGATCAGGAACGACAGTGTGTGGCTGGACATCTACCTTACCGAACAGTCCCGCATGTCACGGATTATCATCAACGGGATTGGGAAATCAGAGACCCAGGATATAATGGAGAAGATCAACCTGCGGAACGGTCAGCAGGTGACCGCCGATATCATGAACAATACAAGGCGGATCATCAGGGATCACTTCGTTGAAAAGGGATTCCTGAATACTGAAGTGAGCATCAATCTGAAAGATGATACCCTGCGGGTGAACATGGTGCATATGATTGTGCTGGTGACCAAAAACAGCCGGGTTAAGATCGATGAGATCTACTTTACAGGCATCGGTGCATTTAAAGAGTCTGTATTGAGAAGAAAGATGAAGGATACCAAGAAGGTGAACCTCAATTTCTTCAAGGCTTCCAAGCTGGTGTCCGATGCTTTCAAGGAGGATAAGTCCAGCCTGGTGGATTTTTACAACCAGAACGGTTACAGGGATGCCAAGGTCCTCTCCGATTCCATGGCGTTCCTGCCAGGTCAGGACAACCGGGTCAACCTGTACATCAATATTGAAGAAGGAAATAAATACCACTTCGGCGAAATCAAGTGGATCGGGAACACCAAGTTCCCTTCGGAATTGCTGAATGCTGTGCTGGGGATCGAAAGGGGAGATATATTTGATCAGAAAATACTGGACGACAGGCTCTTCATTGATGAGGACGCGGTCAATGGCGTATACCTTGACAACGGTTACCTTTTCTTCCAGCTAACCCCCGTGGAAGTGGCTGTGGAGGATGATACCATCGACTTCGAGATGCGTATTTACGAAGGTGAGATCGCCTTGATCAACAATGTGATCATCTCGGGGAACACCAGGACCAACGAACATGTGGTGAGGCGCGAACTCCGGACCCTTCCCGGTGATAAGTTCAGCAAGCAGGATCTGATCCGTACCGTAAGGGAGCTTGCCAACCTGGGGCATTTTGATCCCGAACAGATCGAGCCCAATCCCATTCCCAACCAGGCGGACGGCAGTGTGGATATTGAATACAAACTTGTGGAACGGGCCACCGACCAGCTGGAGGTCTCCGGTGGATACGGTGGCGGCATGCTGGTGGCTACCGTGGGGATCCGTTTCTCCAACTTTGCTGCCGGCAGGTTCTTCAATCCCAAGGCCTGGCGACCGGTTCCCTCGGGCGACGGACAAACCCTTTCGGTAAGGGCCCAGACCAATGGGAAATATTACCAATCCTACAACTTCTCATTTGTTGAGCCCTGGTTTGGTGGCAGGAAACCCAATTCGTTGTCCTTATCTGTATATTACTCCAAGATCAACCAGAACCGGTACAGCTACTTCACTCCGGGTTCGGTGCCTGATGAATACATGAAGATCATTGGGTCCTCGGTGGGACTGGGGCGCAGGCTCACATGGCCGGATGACTTTTTCACCATTTACAATGCAATCACTTACCAGCGCTATAAGATGAAGGATTATTCGGGATTCCTGGCGCAGAACGGAACTTTCAACAATTTCAGTTTCACCACCACCATCGGGCGTAATTCACAGACACAGATCATCTATCCGCGTGGTGGATCCAATCTTAGCCTGAGCCTGCAGCTCACCCCTCCCTTCTCCCTGTTTAATCCGGGATTTGACTATCTCAATGCAGAGGATGAAGACAAATACAAATGGGTGGAGTACCACCGGTGGATGTTCAGAGCCGATTGGTACCATGCCATTATCGGCGATCTGGTTCTGATGGCAAGAATTCATTACGGATACCTGGGCCACTACAACAATGATATCGGGCCTTCTCCCTTCGAAGGGTTTGACCTGGGGGGTGACGGCTTATCGGGTTACAACCTTTACGGCCGCGAGACCATTGGTCAGCGTGGTTATCCCAACGGGAGTCTTACTCCGCGGGTGAACAACCAGAAGTCGGGCAATGTCTATACCAAATACACCATGGAATTGAGGTATCCCGTATCACTCAATCCGTCGGCCACTATCTATGTGCTGACATTCCTTGAGGCCGGAAACGCATGGTACAGCCTGGATCAATTCAATCCTTTTACGGCGCGCCGTGCTGCCGGTGTAGGTGTTCGTGCATTCCTGCCCATGTTCGGACTCCTGGGGATCGACTGGGCCTGGGGGTTCGACGATTATCCCGGACATCCCGACATCAGCGGGTCGCAGTTCCACTTTACCATCGGTCAACAATTCTAATTAGTCTTTGCAAAAAAACACCAAATACTGCGTTACTCTCGTGTTGAAAACAGTCATTTACAAAAGTAAACTCCTTGGTTCTCAACACTTCGAACGCCTTGTCTTTGGCGCGTTAACTCCGTTGAGCTCGCAGGCCCGGTTCTTATCAAAGACTTTAAAAATTAGTAGTTTAACTTCGTTGAGGTCGCAAGCCCGGTTCTTTCAACCACTAATTCCTGATTTTTTTTATTTTGGTACGGTGTTTGAACCATATGAACCAGGAAAACCATCAATAACATATAAAATCTTACAGTTATGAAAAAAATTACAGCAGCATCCATGGTCCTGTTCCTCTTTGTGGGAGTGACCCTGGCACAGAAATTCGCATTTGTGGACTCGGATTATATTCTTCAGAATATCCCCTCGTACAATGCGGCCCAGGATGAACTGAATAAAGTGTCGGAGAATTGGGAGGGTGAAATTTCTGTGGAATACGAAGCGATTGAGAATATGTACAAAACCTACCAGTCGGAGCGTGTATTGCTCACCGATGAGATGAAGAAGAAAAGGGAGGAGGAGATCATTTCGAAAGAGCGGCAGGTGAAAGAACTTCAGTCCAAGTATTTTGGTCCGGATGGCGACCTCTCAAAGAAGCGCCAGGAACTGGTAAAACCCATACAGGATGCCATCTACAAGGCGGTCAAGGAACTATCGGCCGAAGGCAGCTATGCAGTGATCTTTGACACTGCTTCGGGTGCCTCCATTTTGTATTCAAATCCACGTTATGATTTGAGCGACGAAGTACTTAAAAAGTTAGGTTATAAGAATTAAAACCTTACTTTTGTAGCGCTTTTTTGCACATAATCAGTTAAATACACAATCTGTTACACAATACATTGCACAATGAAGACTTTGAAGAGAATCACCCTGACAATTGGAATACTCTGTATTGCCTTTGCCGTGAACGCACAAAAATTTGGTCACATCACATCCGAACAGTTGCTGCAGCAAATGCCCGAGTATGATTCCGCGCAGATAAAAGTTCAGGAGCTGAGGGTACAATATGACCTGGAGATCGAACGGATCCAGGTGGAGATCAACAAGAAGATAGAGGAGTTCAACCAGACCGAAGCCACTTTAAGCAACCTGATCAGGGAAGCCAAAGCTTCAGAGATCCAGGAGATGCAGGTGCGCCTGCAAAATTTTGCACAAACCGCCCAGCAGGACCTCCAGCAGCAGACTATGACTTTCATCCAGCCCGTAATGGATGAGGCCAGGAAAGCCATCGATGAGGTTGCCGTGGAATTGGGACTTATCTATGTGTTTGACCTGAGCCAGGGTAATCCTGTATATACTTCTCCGGAGAGCGTGGATATGCTTCCGCTGGTAAAGGCCAAGCTAGGATTGTAAGTGGGTGGGAAAGAACAGACCCATAGGAATATTTGATTCGGGAGTGGGTGGCCTGACCGTGGCCCATGCACTGAATATACTGCTGCCTGCCGAGCAGATGATCTATTACGGGGATACGGCCCACCTGCCATATGGAGATAAATCCAGGGAGACCATCGTGCGGTATTCGCTGGGAATAGCCGACTTCCTGTTGAAACACAAATGTAAGATGATCCTGATTGCCTGCAACAGTGCCTCAGCCAACGCATTTGATGTGGTAAGGTCACATGTGGGCGACCGGGCGGTGGTCATGAATGTGATCGATCCTGTGGTGGACTATGTTTGTTCAGAGAATGATTCAATAAAATCGGTTGGGGTCATTGGCACCAAAGCCACCATTGACTCCGGTACCTATGAAAAGAAGATTGCGGCTGCTTCCTCCCCCCCATTGGAGGTAAGTTCCCTGGCCACCCCGTTGTTTGTTCCCATGATCGAAGAGGGATTTGTTTTTGATGACATTTCCAATGCCATCATCCGTTCCTACCTCTCCCGCAAGGAGCTGCAGGGGATTGAATCGCTCATCCTCGGCTGTACCCATTATCCCATCATCCGCAACCAGATCGGCCGGTTCTTCAATTTTGAGGTCAATGTACATGATACGTCCCAGATCGTTGCCCTGGCCGTGCAGAACCTCCTTTCCGAACAGGGACTGCTGAGTGATAAACGCGCCGGTGCCAATCAGTTTTACGTTTCCGACACCACGTCTTACTTTGAGGTCATCGCCAACATGTTCTTTGCCGAGAAGATCCACCTGAAGAAGAAAAATATCTGGAAGTGAAAATTTCCGGAAACGAAAAGTATCCGGATGCGATCACACTTTCACCCCGATCACAACCATATCATCGATCTGTTCATGATGCCCCGGAATGGTCGAGCAGCAACTGCCTGAAAGCTGTATACTTGAACTTTTTGCGGCTCTCTCCTCCAAACTGGTCTGCATAACCATCGCTGAACAGGTAGAGCTGATTATTGGCCACGGCAATTCCGTTGATCATGTTGCAGGTCTAAATATAGGGTTTTAACCTTAGGGCACATCTAAAAACTAGTTTTGTAATGAGAACGAGCGAAAAAAGAAATAGCAAGGCGGAAGGCAAAATATTCCGGAACCGTAGCCACAGCTACGGTGAGGAAAGATTTTGTCTGACAACGCTGCTATTTCATTTTGTAGCCATTCGTAATAGAAAGTAGTTTTTAGAGGTGCCCCTTAGCCGGGAAATGCGGGTGTGGGAGCGAATTTGTGCTTAAATATCGATATATTTACATACTTGAATTAAACAGGTGTTTACGGATCCTGAAAAGTAACGTTTTTTGTACGGTTTCTGATGAATTACGCTCGCGCATTCCCCGAAGTTCTACTTCGGGATTAGCGAGCACAAATAAAATAATATATTAATCGATAATTGGCTGCGCCGAGCTAAAGGTTCCCCGCATCTTGCTGCGGGGAGAGTCAATCCGGGTCGGAAATAACATGTTAAAAAAAATGAAAAGAATGTGTTAAGTGCATCAGTGCCTGACCCTAAAATACCTAACTTTGACTCTTGAGAAATTCTGTTAACATTTACATAATCTTATACCGATGGCAAAGAATCACAGGGTGATCGAACTGGATGAAGTGGTGGTTAAATTTGCGGGTGACTCGGGCGACGGCATGCAGCTCACCGGCAGTCAATTCTCCGATACTTCGGCCTTTATCGGGAATGACCTCTCTACCTTCCCCGATTATCCGTCTGAAATAAGGGCCCCGCAAGGCACCGTCGCCGGCGTTTCCGGATTCCAGGTTCATATCGGGCACAAAGAGGTTGCTACTCCGGGCGACCAGGCTGATGTACTGGTGGCCATGAATCCTGCGGCACTCAAGGCCAACATGAAATGGGTGAAAGACGGCGCGACCATCATCATCGACATTGACAACTTCGATAACAAGCATTACAAGAAGGCGGGATATGAGGAGGATCCGCTCCATGATAACTCACTTGATGGCTATAATGTAGTGAAGGCACCCATTACCGAGCTTTCAAGGAATGTGGCAACGAGCCAGGGACTGGATAACAAAACGGCTGCTAAAACCAAGAACCAGTTTGTTGCAGGATTGCTGTACTGGCTGTTCAACCGGGACATAAAGATCGGGGAGGATTTTCTGAAGGCAAAATTCAAGTCAAAGCCCGCCCTGGTTAAAGCCAACATTGCAGTGCTGCAGGAAGGTTACAATTATGCAGAGACCATTGAGGCCCTTTCGACGACCTATCATGTGGATGCCGTTGAAGGGAAGAAAGGGCTCTACAGGAACATGACCGGTAACCAGGCAACGGCGTGGGGATTGCTGGCTGCAGCCGAGAAAGCCGGCCTGGAATTGTACCTGGGATCATACCCCATCACTCCTGCAACCGAGATCCTTCAGGAGCTTGTAAAGCACAAGAACCTGGGTGCTGTGGCTTTCCAGGCGGAAGATGAGATTGCAGGGATCAGTTCTGCCATCGGGGCTTCCTTTGCCGGAAGGCTTGCCGCCACAAGTACGTCAGGTCCGGGACTAGCCCTGAAGGGGGAGGCCATCGGGCTGGCAGTGATGACCGAGTTGCCCCTGGTGATTGTGAATGTGCAGCGGGGCGGACCCTCCACCGGTCTTCCTACAAAAACCGAGCAATCCGACCTCATGCAGGCACTTTACGGCAGGAGCGGAGAATCGCCCGTCATTGTGATAGCAGCATCCACTCCTGCCAATTGTTTCAACTATGCCTTCGAAGCCGCTAAGCTTTCCCTGGAACACATGACACCGGTGATCCTGCTGACCGATTCTTACCTGGCCAACGGATCTCAACTGTGGAAGATCCCGAAGATGAAAGATATGCCGGCGATCAATCCGCCCCTGGTGGAGGACAATGCGAAGGATTATCAGCCATACCACCGGGATCCTGCGCGGTTGAACCGGTACTGGGCAATTCCCGGTCAGCCCGGGCTCCGGCACAGGGTTGGCGGGCTTGAAAAGGAGGATTTAACCGGTGAAGTTTCGCACGATCCCATGAACCACCAGATCATGGTTGAGCTACGTGAACTTAAAGTGCAGAAGGTAGCTGAATTTATTCCATCACTGGAGGTGACCGGACCCGGGAGCGGGGATCTGCTCGTGGTGGGCTGGGGCGGAACATATGGTGCCCTGGTGAGTGCTGCGAACGACCTGCGGGATGAAGGGAAAAGCATCTCACTGGCCCATTTTCACTATATCAATCCATTGCCGCGCAACACAGAGGAGGTGTTGTCAGGGTTTAAAAAGATACTGGTGTGTGAACTGAACCGGGGACAATTTGCCGGTTATCTGCGATCAAAGCATCCCCGCTTTGAGTACCTGCAATACAATAAGATACAGGGGTTACCGCTTTTTATCTCCGAATTGAAGATCAAGTTTAACGAAGTGCTGGAATCAATACAGAACAGGCCATGATAACAAATATTAAACCACTGGAAGTAGCAACAAAAGAGGATTTCAAACTGGGAGGAGCTGTAAAATGGTGTGCCGGTTGCGGGGCCCATTCGGTGCTCTCTTCTGTCATGAACGTTTTACCTGAAACAGGGGTTCCCAAGGAAAAGATGGTATTCGTTTCGGGCATCGGCTGTTCGTCCAGGTTCCCATATTACATCAATACCTATGGGTTTCACAGCTTGCATGGAAGATCCATGGCCATTGCATCCGGGATCAAGGCATCCAATCCCAGCCTGAGTGTCTGGATCGTGACGGGTGACGGCGATTCCATGGCCATTGGCGGGAACCATTTCATCCATATCATGCGGCGCAACATCAATGTGAACATCCTGCTGTTTAACAATAAGATCTATGGCCTGACCAAGGGTCAGTATTCACCCACCACGCCCAAGGGGAGTGTGACCAAAACTTCACCCGAGGGGACCATTGAAAATGCATTCAGACCCGGGGAACTGGCCATGGGTGCACAGGGGACCTTTTTTGCCAGGGTGGTGGACAGTGATCCGAAAATGATGCGCGAGGTGTTTGCTGCCGCTGCTGCCCACAAAGGGACCAGTGTGGTGGAGATCCTGCTTAACTGCGTTATTTTCGCCAACCAGGTGCACAAGGACATTACAGGGAAAGATGTGCGGCAAGACAACCAGATCTACCTGAAGCACGGGGAGCCCATGATCTTTGGTAAAGACCGCAACAAGGGATTGATGAAGAAGTGCCACACATTGGAGGTGGTCACCATCGGTGAGAATGGCATAACCGAGGAAGACCTGATCGTTCACAATGCCAAGGACATTGACGATACGAACCACTACCGGCTGGTACGGCTGGAGCTGCCCGAATTCCCCGTTGCCATGGGTGTGATCCGGGCCATAGACTCCTCGGTCTTTGAATCTGAATTGTTTGATCAGGTTCAGCATGCAAAGAAAAATTCAAAGATCAGGAACATGGACGACCTGTTGAACAGCGGAAATGTTTTTGAAAGTAAAGGTTAGGAAGGTTAGAGGTGTTAGGAAGTTTGAAAAGGAACCACTAACTTTTGCGACGCAAAAACCTAACTACTAACAACGAGCGTAGCGAGTAAGCTAACGCTCACGAAGTGAGCTTACCATGAACCAGGTTCCCCGTTCGGAAGAGGATATACTGAGGCTGATCGCCGAAAGAAAAGAGCGGTTAAAGGAACTTGCATGCATCAACGAAACCACCCAGATCATCAGGGAGAACCGCTCCATTGGTGAAACACTGACCCAGATCTCCCTTATTCTTCCAAAGGCATGGCAGTACCCTGAGATGGCTGTGGCCAGGATCTGGTTTGAGGGAAAGGAATATGCCAGTCCGGGATTCCGGGAGGGCGACTGGAAACAGTCCCAGAAGTTTGAGACCATTGACAACCGTAAGGGGGA